>Ga0326728_10002878_pt1 | contig 55823 bp, 47 predicted proteins | sample MB3enrmetagenome_FD_207602 | JGI IMG/M metagenome (GOLD analysis project Ga0326728, IMG submission 207602) | Lab enriched peat soil microbial communities from McLean, Ithaca, NY, United States - MB31MN | ecosystem: Environmental > Terrestrial > Soil > Wetlands > Peat | place: USA: New York... | reverse complement strand
GGCGGTAAAGCTGACTGTCCCACCCTGGTCTTCCTGGAAGATGAATGCCAGATTGGCGGCCGTGTGCGAAGCGAAGTGTGTAAGTTGAGCGAGAATCACTGAATCGTTCCTCCTAAGGAGTTTTCTTTTGGACTGCAACTGCCTTGCGGCGGTTGTGAACGCGCTTCCTTGCGGATTCGCATTCGGGTAAAAGAGATGCTCTTCCCCTAACGGGCGGAAAGCGCCAATAAATTTACTTATCCGCCCAGGGTGAAGATCACATTGACCGTGGTCTCCACTTCCACCGGCTCACCATTGAGCAGGTAGGGCCGATAGCGCCAGGACTTGACGGCGTCCAACGCGGATTGCTGCAACATGGCAGGGCCGCTGACGACGTGCAGATCTTCGATCATGCCTGTCTTGGAGATTTTCGCCTGCAGCACCACCGTGCCCTGAACACGCGCCGCCTTGGCGATGGGCGGGTAGACCGGCGTTGTCTTCTGCAACAACATACCCTGCATGACGCCGCTGGAGATGATCAGCTTCTTCACCGGCGCGGCCTTTACCTTGGGCCCGCTATCGCCGAAGATGCTGTTCATGACAGTCCCGCTGCTGCCAAAGTCCGATCCGGCCACGCCGAACCCGGCCAGGGACGGCTCCTTCTCGGAGACCATTGTGATATTTTTCGGGATCCGGGTAGGCGCCGTGAGCTGATTGTTCATCATTTCCGACCTTACCGGGGCCGTGTGTACTTCCGGCGGCGGCGGTGGCGGAGGAGGCGGTGGTGGAGGCGGAACCATCAGGGCCATCTGCATGGCCGCCTTGGGCAACGCCTCGGGATAGATCAGAGGTATCAGGATCAGCAGTATCAGGACTACGCCTTCGGCAATAAACAAAGGAATCATCCATTTTCCGGTTTTGCTCTTGATCCTGCCTCCGGATTCAAACGTGGAATCTTCAAACATGGCCAGCCTCGAATCGAGTGTTTGCTTACCTCTACTTAGACACCGGAAAGCGTCAAAATGTTCCCGGCATTAAAACCTTATCACAAAAGCGCGGCGCCTCTCGGACGGAACTGCGCTTTCCCTGAAAAAACATTTGAAAAAGAGGGCAAAATACCACCCTCCCCCCTACCCCCTGGGGCGTTTTGCGGCCGGAAGCACCGTTACCTTGCCCCGCCGCGTACGCCACTCCTGCCAGGCTACGAGCATTGGCGCGGCGATAGCAATTGAGGAGTATGTACCAATCAGAATACCCACCACCAGCGCAAAAGAAAAGCCATTCAGCACCTGACCGCCAAAAATGAATAAGGACAAAACCGTCAGAAAGGTCAGTCCTGAAGTGAGGACCGTCCGGCTCAGTGTCTGGTTGATGCTGCGGTTGACCACGTCGGGCAGCGATTCCCGCCGGCTGAGGCGCAGATTCTCACGGATGCGGTCAAAGACCACAATCGTATCGTTCATCGAATAGCCCACCAGCGTGAGGATGGCCGCGATAACCGTCAGGCTGATCTCCTTATTGAGCAGCGCGAATGCGCCCACCGTGATCAGCGTGTCGTGGAAGCAGGCCACCACCGCCGCCACCCCGTAAATCAACTGGAAGCGGAACCAGAGATAGATCAGCATCCCCGCCATGGAGTAGAGCGTGGCCAGTAAAGCCTGCTTTTCCAACTGCTTGCCCACCGTGGGGCCGACCACCTGCACGTTGCGCACGTTGCTGGGACCGATCGTGCTGTCGTAGTGCTTTTGCAGCGCATCCATAATCTGCTGGCGACCGGCGTCCAGCGAGCTCTCGTCCTGCTGCTCCGGCAGGCTGATGAGCACCTCGTTCCCATTGGGCTGATCGACAGTCTTTTCGATGTTTTGGATGCTGGCATCCCGGATGCCCGCCGCCGACATGGCCTGGCGAATCCGGTTGGTATCCGGTGTCTGGTCAAACTGCATCTGCACCTGCGTGCCGCCTTTGAAGTCCACACCCAGCGGCACCGGGCTGCCGATGCTGCGCATATGCGCGCCCATGGAGATGAGGCCGGCCACGCTGAAGATCATCGAAAAGGCGAGGAAGTACCACTTCAGTCTCAGCCAATCCACATTTACGCCGCGAAAAAATTCCACTTGTTTCTCTCCGTATTCCCGATTCCCTATTCCCTGCCGGGGCCCCCGGCGAGCGATCTTGGCTCGCTGGGGTGGCTAAATCGACACCAGTTCTCCCGGCTTCATCTTGTTCAGATGAGCATCAAAAATTACCCGCGAAACAAAGACCGCTGTAAACAGGTTGGCTATCAGGCCGACGGTCAGCGTTGTGGCGAATCCCTTCACCGGCCCGGAGCCAAAGATGAACAGGATGGCTGCCGAGACGATGGTGGTCACGTGGGTGTCGACGATGGTGACCCAGGCATGGGCAAAGCCCTGGTCGACGGCCGACGCGGGCACCTTGCCGGCGCGCACCTCTTCCCGGATGCGCTCAAAGATCAGCACGTTGGAGTCCACGCCCATGCCGATGGTCAAAATCACTCCGGCGATGCCCGGCAGCGTCAGCGTGGCTCCGAAAGCACCCATGAAGCCCAACAGAATCACCAGGTTTAAAATCAGCGCCAGATCGGCGTTGATGCCCGAGCCGCGGTAATAGATGAGCATGAAAGCCATCACCACCAGAATGCCCACGATGGCCGCCGTTATCCCCTGGCGAATCGAATCCGTGCCCAGCGACGCGCCCACAAAGCGCTTCTCCAGTTGCTGTAACGAGGCCGGCAGGGCGCCGGTGCGCAGCAGCTTGGAAAGCGCCTGGACCTCCTCCGGCGTGAAGGCTCCTTCGATCTCGCCCCGGTCGCGAATGGCGCCCTTGATGACGGCTACCTCGCGGACGCGGTCGTTCATCACCACGGCCATGTTGCGGCCCACGTTCTTGCTGGTGTAGTCGTAGAATCTGTCTCCGGCTTCATTGGTCAGCGTGAACTCGACCTCTCTCTGGCCGGTGTTGGAATTGATACCCGGATCGGCGCTGCGGAAGTCGTTGCCGGCCACGATCGAGGCGCGCTGCAACACGTACACGCTCTCCGCCATGGAACCGCCCTCCATCATCCCGGAGAACTTCTTCAGCTCCACGTCCGCCGGTATGCTGCCGCCCTGGCTGGCCACCGCTTCCTGCTCGTCCTTGTAAGGCCCGCCCACCACGGCGTGAATCTCCAGCCGGTTGGTGCCCTGAATAATGGACTCGATCTGGCTCTCATTTTCCACGCCCGGCAGGTCCACCAGAACCTGGTAATCGCCCAGGCCGTACTCCTGAATCTGCGGCTCGCTGATGCCCAGCGCGTCCACCCGGTCGCGGATGGCCTCGATAGCCTGCGAAACGGTCTTCTTCTCCAGCGCCGTCACCAGCAGCGGCTTCATGGTCAGCGTAAAGCTCCCCGTCTGGTCGCCGCCTGCCACGTCGTATTCGTTGGTGTACTTGGACTCCAGCATCAGGCGCGCGTCGCTGGCCTTGTCCGCCGGCACGCCCTCCACCTTGATCAGCGTGGCCTTGGCCGGATCGGGCTTGTAGACCTGCGAATAGTTCACGTTGGCTGTATTCAGTTCCTGCTTGATGAGCGCCACGGTATTGTCCGTTTCGGCGTTGACCGCTTCCTCCACCTTGACCTGCAGGATCAGGTGAGCGCCGCCGCGCAGGTCCAGGCCAAGATGTATGCGCTTGGTCATGGCCTCCATCAGGGCCTTGCCGGTGAATCCCGACGGCACCCCGAAGATGCCGTAGACGCAGACTGCCAAAACCACAACAATCAGGAGAATTTTGTTATTAAGATTCTTCTTCATCGTCCCGTTTCTCTACTTCGATACAGTGAACTCTGTTCACTGTTCACTGCCTTTACGATCCCGAAAGCACATCCTGCGTAGTCACCGAGGCAATCGCGTTCTTGGCCACTTCCAGCTTGACGCCGTCCGGCGCCACGCGAATCACGATGGCGTCGTCCTTGATGGAAAGTATGATGCCGCGAATGCCGCCCGCCGTGGTCACCCGGTCGCCCGTCTTGATCTTGGAAAGCATTTCCTGCCACTGCTTCTGCCGCTTCTGCTGCGGACGGATCATCACCAGGTACAGGATCGGAATGACCAGCAGGATAGGAAGCATCGTATAGGCGCTTCCGGCCGGCTGCTGGAACAACCACAAAGCTAAACTCGTCGCCACGCTCATCCTTTACTCGCCCTTCTGCATCTGGAGCCGCAAAAACCGCTCCGCTCTTCAGGGCACAGGCACACCCGGCCATCTGCCGCGACGCCTGAGAATAATTTTGTCTCCGGGAATCTTCCAGACTGGTCCGGGCCTCTCTCATCGTGGGACCCAAACACTCGGGCAAACCGTCGAGATCGCAGGTTCGATTACCGCTCGACGTGGTTTGAATCGCCACGCGCCCACCCACTACTCAGTTGCCGTCTGCTTCCTGTTCGACACAGCCTTCCCATGGAAACCACACCCCGGGCGCGCCAATTTACGCGCATAGCCCTGCCCGGATTCCAAAGGAGTGCCTCAATAGATAAGAAACGGGCGGACGGGGGCCTGTCAAGGCGGGAGGAGGTGGACACTGCTTTTCGTACCTTTTCCGGACATTTATAAAGCCCTTACGACTCCCGTACTCCATTCTTACCGCTGCCGGTTTCTCCTGAGAATGGAAGATAGCTGCTCCGGCGCGCCTGTCCTCCTCGCTTCGGCCGCTAAGGAGCAGAATCAGGAGTTCATGGGATGCATATATCGAATTCGAGTTTATTCGGGTTGATTCTGCTGGGACTATCTGTGGCTTTCATGCTCTGGGTGCTATGGAATCTCTGGATGGAAGAGCACCGGTAGCGGTGATTGCAGCGGCCACTGTTCACTGTTCCTTGCTCTCTGGTCCCTCAGTCTCTATTTCGGCTTTTCAGCCTCGTCGTCAGCCTCCTCCACCAGCACCGCCGAACCAGGAATAATGTCAAAGCTTACCGGCTCCTTGCCCGTGGGGTGGAAGGTGACGCGCAGCGGCTCGCGCTGCCATTCGGAGAGGCTGCAAACCGGGTCGGGGTGGTTTCCGGGGTCGAAGGCCGCCAGCTTTTTGGCCAGCAGCGCCTTGCGCGCCGCCACCTGGGCCACCATGGCGTAAAGGCTCTTGCCGCTGGCCGTCACTCCGCAATACGCCCCGTAATCTCGGAACCAGACCACCTGGCTCACGCCGGGCTCGTACTCCGGCAGTCTCAGGGCGGCCACGCGGCCGGTCACGCGGTCCACCAGCAGCCACGGGCCGCGCTGCCACACCCAGCTGCTGGCCGCGGGGGCAGTGCTTGCCGCGCGGGCGGACGCCGGCTTGTCGCCGGCAATTGGTTTATCGCCACTCGCTGGCTTATCGCTGGGAATTGTCTTGTCGCCGGGCAAGGTGTCGTTGAGCTTGATCGCACGCCGCACCACGAAGCTGCGGTCGGTCACGTCGTGGGCCTCGCCGGTTGTCCACTCTTTCACCGCGCCGTCCACCAGCAGGGCGCGGACCTTGAGTTCCTTCTCGTCCGCAGCCGCGCCGGCCGGGTCGCCGGCCTTGGAGTACGGCACCTTCCGCGCCGCCCCCAGCACCACTACGTGCCCCTTGCGCGAGGCAGCCGGAGTTACTGCAAACGCTGGAAAAGCGGCCAACAGCGCCGCACAAGCCAAAACTGCAATCCGTCCGCCGACACTCATGCCTTCGCTCCTGAGATGCTGACGCAAATCTGTCGGGAAATGGAAGGTACGGCCTCTTGCCCGTACACAAATCGTTCAAAACCAGATGGGGTCTAGTCCATAAGGGCAGATTGAACCATCCCTGCTCCTCACTCCATAAGCTACTACACCTGCGCCGCCTCCACCGCCCTTGCCACGCGAAAGGCCCTTGCCTCGTTCAAATGCGCGGCGAGCACTTGCATCCCCACCGGCAATCCGGCCTTCGTCACTCCGCACGGCACCGTCACGCCGCAGATGCCGGCCAGGCTCGCCGTCACCGTATAAATGTCGGCCAGGTACATGGCCAGCGGATCGCCGGTCTTCTCGCCCAGTTTGAAGGCTGGCGTGGGCGCGGTGGGAGTCACAATTGCATCCACTTCGGCAAAGGCGCGCAGGTACTCCTCGGCAAGCAGACGCCGCACCTGTTGCGCCTTCAGATAGTAGGCGTCGTAGTAGCCCGCGCTCAATGCATAAGTTCCTAGCAGAATGCGCCGCTTGACCTCCGCGCCGAATCCCTCCTCGCGGGAGTGCCGGTACATATCGGCCAGAGTTGCTGACTCCTTCGAGCGGGGTCCGTAGCGCACGCCGTCAAAGCGGGCAAGATTCGCGCTGGCCTCGGCCGTAGCGATCAAATAATACGTCGGAATTGCATAGCGGGTATTCGGCAGCGAGACCGGCTTAACCTCGCAGCCCGCCGCCTTCAGCGCGGCAATGCCCTTTTCAATGGCCGCGCGCACTTCGGGGTCAAGCCCCTCGCCGTAATACTCCGCCGGCACTCCGATGCGCAATCCCTTGGCCGGCTTGTCGCTTTCGGCGGCGTAATCCGGCACCGGAGCCGGCGAGCTGGTGGCGTCCTGCGCGTCGTGGCCGGCAATCACGCTTAATATTGTTGCGGCGTCGCGCACGTTCGAGGCAAACGGGCCAACGCGGTCAAGCGAAGAAGCGTAGGCGATCAGCCCGTAGCGCGAGACGCGCCCGTAGGTGGGCAGCACGCCCACCACCCCGCAAAAGCTGGCTGGCTGGCGAATGGAGCCGCCTGTGTCCGAACCCAGCGTGGCCACGGCCAGGTTGGCCGCCACCGCCGCCGCCGAGCCGCCCGAAGACCCGCCCGGAACCCGCTCCGTGTCTACTGGATTTCTTACCGGCCCATAGGCTGAGTTCTCGGTCGAGCTGCCCATGGCGAACTCGTCGCAGTTCAGCTTGCCCAGCAGCACCGCGCCCGCCGCTTCCAGCCTGGCCACTGCCGTGGCGTCGTAGGGCGGCCGGTAGCCCTTTAAAATCTTTGACCCCGCCGTAGCCGGAGCGCCTTTCATCACCAGAACATCCTTGATGCCCACCGGAATCCCGGCTAAAACTCCGAGCGGGTCGCCCTTGGCCGCCGCGTCGTCCACGAGCGCGGCCTGGGCAAGAGCGCGGTCTTTAGTCAAGCACAGATAGGCGTTCAGCCTTGGATTCTTCCTCTCGATCCGCTCGTAATAACTGGCGGCGAGATCGATGGCCTTGGTGCGGCCTGTTGTGATTTCGGCGCGCAACTCGGTTAGGGTTTTCGGCTTTTCCACATAGCTTTCGGCAGCTTTGGCTTCGCTGGACAATGGTTTCTTCCTCACTCATTGGCCTGTTTCAGGCCGGTTTGCAGCTAGTTCTATTGACGAATATCCAAAATTCTTGGTGCTCCAGGTCCGGATTTTCGGACCTGGGTTCCTACTCACCTACCGCTCAATCACCTTGGGAACCTTGAAGAAGACTCCATCGCCCTCCGGCGCCTGCGGCATCACGGCAGCGCGATCCAATGAGGGCACGGGCCGATCGGCGCGCAAATCGCTCGCGCCCGCCTTATCCTGCAATTCGCTCTGCAATTCACTCACTTGCGCCAGCGGCGTCACGCCCTTCGTATCCAGCTCGTTCAACTGCGCCACGTAGTCCAGAATGGCGTTCAAATCGCGCAGCATCGCCGGAGTCTCCTCCGGCCTCAACTCCAGGTGGGCCAGCTCGGCCACCCGCTCCACATCTTCCACGGTCACTTTGGCGGTCATTGCAATCCTCATGCGCGGCCTTTGGAACGCTTCTCCAGTGAAGGCCCGATGATAGAGTATAACTTTTTTTGTTTGTCTTTCCGCCCCTACGCGGCTCAATCCACGACAAGAGTAAGGGTGACCTGGTGCGGAACGCCGTTCGAGGTCGCTGTAACCACCACCGAAAAAGTTCCCGGCGAAGTAACGCCGGTACCGCTGCCAGACCCGGTGCCAGTGCCGCTCGAGAGGATGCCCGAGGAGGTGCAACTGGACATGCCCCCGGCAAAAATCATCAGCAGCGCAATCAGCAGCAGCGCCTTGCGACGCCGCATCCGCGCAAAAGGAATCAGCGCCAGCCCGCAGGCCAGCGGAAGAGCGGGCCACGTGAGCGGAGGCGTGGATTTCGCCGTGGTTGTGGTGACTCCTGTGTCAATCTCCACCAATACGTTCCCGGTGGTGTTGGCGGGTACGCTCGTGCTGACCGGGTTGAAGGTGCACGCCGCGTTGGCAGGCAGCCCACTGCATTGGAAGCTGAAGACGCCCTGCGAGCCCTTCAGCGGCGTAATCACCAGCGTGTAGTCGGCGGTCTGGCCGCTGGTGATGGTCTGTGTAGACGAGCCGGAGGGCGTGATTGAAAAGTCGAAGCCCATGCCCGACAAGGGCACATTCGTGCCCGTCGGCAGCGCGCTGCTTGTCACAATCAGGTTTCCGCTCTGCGCTCCCGCGCTCACGGGCGCAAATTCCACAACAGCCGCGCAACTGGCCCCGGCAACCAGCGTTGAGGTACAGGTCGTGCTCACCAGCTTGAAGCCTGCCGTAACCGTAACTGTGACGCTGTTCAGGCTGTTCACGCTGTCGGGGTTGGTCAGAGTCACCGTGACGGGACTGCTCAACAGGCCCACTCCGGTTTCAGAGCTTCCCGATTGATTAGCAAAGTTGATGAAGCTGGGCACCGCCTGCACCGAACCCGGCGTTCCGCCCGTCGCGATTAGCAGAATTACGACTGTAGCCGCCGGCGAGAGAGTGTTGATGGTCAGCGCGCCGGTATATGGCCCACTGAGCGTGGGCGCGAAGACCACACCGGTTGAGCAGCTTGCTCCGGCGGCCAGACTCGTGCCGCATGTGTTCTGCACCAGATCGAATGGAACCGTGGCTGTCAGCGTAAGCGACGTGATCTCCAAACTGCCGGTGTTAGTCAGCGTCACCGGCATAACCGGGCTTTGCTGGCCTGGCATCACGATGGGAAAGACAAGCTGCGTCGTGCTTACATAGAGCCACGACGGCAACATCCCGTTTCCGCTCAGCGTGACCGCGACCGGCGCGACCCCGGCGGTGGACGAGCTGACCACCAGCGAGGCCAAGGCGCCGCCTGACGCCGCGGGAGTAAAAGTCACCTGCACCGTGCAACTATTCCCGATGGCCAGCGTGGCCCCGCAGGTGGACGCCCCGAAAGAGAAGCTGCTCGCCGAAATCCCGATGATCTGGAAGCCCACATTGGCCAGCGGCGCTCCGCCGGTGTTACTCACCGTCACCGTCTGCGCCGCGCTCGCCTGGCCCACCGCCTGTTCCGTAAAACTCAGGATCGTCGGACTGACGCTCAACACCGGCGGAGCCAGGCCTGTACCGCTTAAGGCCACCGTCTGCGGCTGGGTGCGCGTTACGTCGGAAATGCTCAGCGTGCCGGTCTGCGTTCCCGTTGCCGTGGGATCGAATTGCACGCTGATCGCGCAACTGGAGCCTGCCGCCAGGCTGGCGGTGCAGTTGTTGGTCTGCTGAAAGGGCCCGCTCACCGAGATGTTAATGTACGTCAGCGGCTCGCCGCCGCTGTTAGTCAGCGTCACCGTTTGCGCCGCCGATAGTTGACCTTCAATTGTTGCGGGGAAGGTCAGCGTGGTGGGCGAAAGCGCATCGGTGGGCGCGGCCAGCCCTGTTCCGCTCAGCGCCACGTTCTGCGTCCCCACTGAATCGGTAAAGGTCAGCGTTCCCGTGGCCGCTCCCGCTTGCGCAGGCGTAAAGGTTAATGTCAAATTGCAGGCGCTGTTCGCCGCCACCAAACTTCCGCAGGCATTGCTGGCAATCGTAAACGGCCCGGTGAGGCCGCTGGTAAACGAAATCGGCGTAAACCCGCTGTTCGTGGCCGTCACCTGTAAAGCCGACGAAGTGGTCTCCACCTGCCAGCCGCCAAAATTAATTGTGGAGGGGCTTAGGCTCATCACGCCCGCAGGCGTGCCGCTCCCGATGAGCGAAACCGTTAGTTCTCCACCGACAACGTTTGCGCTGATGGTCAACACTCCCGTCCGGCTGCCCGTCTGGGTAGGTGTAAACGTGACCTGAATCGCGCAGGTCGTCCCCACTGCCACCGTCTCACCCTGGCAGTTGTCGGTCTCGCTGAAGTCCCCGCTCACGGTGATTAACCCCGGTGTCAGGGCGCTCGTTCCCGTGTTTTTGACGGTCACCGTCTGTGTGCTGGAGGTGCCGTACATCTGGCTCGTGAAGGTCAGCTTGGACTGGGTTAAACTGGCTGTCGTCAACGTCTCCGTCGCCGTCCATAGCGGGTTGACCCAGATGCCGCGCCCGTAAGTGGCGGCTACCAGGTCGAGTACGCTGGCCGTTGACGGCGCGGCGCTCAGCTCCACCACCGGCGCTTCCGGCAACCCGCTTCCGAAGGCCGACCAGCATTCGTAGGGAGCGATGGCGCAGCTGGAAATCTGCCGCGTCGAAAAAACTCCTCCATCGGTGGCGACGTATACCGTGTTGGCGTCCAGCGGGTCCACCACCAGGCTGTTGGCCGGAGCCGAGGGCAGGTTGGCCGTCAGTGTTGTCCAGTGCGCCCCGCCGTCGGTGGAGCGGTACACCGTCTGCACGTTTTCTCCCAGAGCCGAAATCCCCGCCACCGTTGCGTACACCGTCTGCCCGCTGCTGTCGTGCGGGTCAATGTACAGGCTGGAGATATCAAACTCGTAGTAGTTCATCGTGTGGGTGTCGTTGGTCACCGCGTTGAGCGCTGTCACATCTGTCCACGCGGACCACGTGCCGGTAGCGGAGTTATAGGTCGCGCTCAGCACATGGCCGGGCAGCGCCGCGCCGCCATTCGCCGAGCCATACATGCCCGCATACACCACTTCGCCGCCTGAAGGCAACGCCGCCGCCGCCAGCGAGCGGATCAGCGCATTGCCGCTGCATGGCCCGCTCGACGCATGGTCGTCAAAAATCGGGCTGATGGCGTCGCTCGAACTCCAGCTAGTGCCGCTGGCCGGGCCGCGCCAAACCCTGCACGTGCCGATCAGCAGCTTCGTGTCGTCCAGCGGATCCACTAAAAAAGGCGCTGGCGACCCCATGCTCAGCCCATCCCCGTCCACATCCGCATCCGTAACCACCGGAGTTGTTCCAAACGCCGCCGGTGTGCAGAGAGCCGTTTGCGAGCATAAATAGATCGATACTCCCGCCTGGTTGTTCACGTACCAGTTGTTGTTATTTGTCGGATCGATGGCCACCGGCCCGCCCTCGCCGCCCAATATCTCCGGCCACTCCGCCGTCGTTCCCGTGGTGCTCTCCACTCCGGCCGTTCCGTTGACACCCAGCCCGGCCATCATCGTGTAGGGAGTCGAGCCCGCCTGCGACATGCTCACTACTTCGGCCAGCGAGCCCAGGCTCCCGTTCAGATTCTGAAAATGTGTGGCGTCGCTCGCCGAGCACACCGTCCCCGTCTCGTCAATCGCGTCCGTCGAGCGCCACAACCCGCTGTCGTTGCCCACAAATATCTCCAGCGGATTATTTTCACTCCAGGCCAGCGCATGCTGGTATTCGCCCACCTGCGCGCTCATGCAGGTAGTCGAATTGGTGGTATTCCGCCACTTGCATCCCTGCGAGTAAGGACAACCCGTCTTCCACAGATCGTTTGCCCCGGCCAGCACGATGGTGGTCTGCCCGGAGGGAACCGCGGCCAGCGTCAGGTTGTAGTCGCCGTTCTCAATCGTGGCCGGCCCCTGCAACGTGCTCGTCTCCAGCGTCGCCGGCGAGGTTTGCGTCTGCCATTGCTGGGCAAAGGTGAACGTCTGGTTGGTGCAGGCGCCCGCGCTCGCCGCGCACTGGTCCTGCCAGATTCCCTGGTCCTGGTTGTAGTAGTCCACCGTCCAGGCAAAGGTGTCGCCGGTCTGCGGATTCACCGCCAGCGCGCCGCGAAAGATCGGGCAGCCAATTGACCCTGTATAACCGGAATTCGTGGTCGGGCAAAGCCCCGCGCTCGTCATCAGGCCCGCGTACGGCTGAGTTACAATCCGCGTCCAGGTAATTCCATCCGCCGACTGGTAGTAGCCGTGGAAGCGCACCGCCGCCACAAACAGTTGCCGCACCGGGTTCCACACCACCGCGGTCGCCGCATTCCCGTCGGGCTGTATAAATTTGTCGTTAGGCCCTTGCACATCCGTTGCGCCATCGGTAATCCGCGCCAGCGACCACGTGGCCCCGCTGTCGGAGGAGTAGTACAGTCCCTCGTAGCTCTGCCCCAGCCAACTCGCATTCACCAGCGTGCCTTCATAGGCCTGCGAAACCGCCATCACCACAAGCTGCGGGTTCGTCGTGCTCCACGCAAAGCCCGCAATTCCCTCCCCGACAAAGCTGTAGAGCTGGTCCGCCGTAGTCGAGATCAGGCTCCAGGTGGTTCCCCCGTCGGAGGAGCGCAGGATTCCGGCCCCGTAATAAGAATCCAGAGAGTCATTCGGGTCGCCGGTCCCGGCCAATACCACTCCCGAGCCGCCCGGCTGCACGCCCAGCGCTCCTATGCTGATCGAGGTGCCCGCCGCGCCGCCCATTCCCGCCGCCTCGTCGGTTAGCGGGATAAAGCTGATGTTGGCAGTGTTGGATGTATCTGCATTCTGCGACTTCCACACCCCGCCGCCCGTGGTGCCCACGTAGAGCGTGTTGCCGGTCGCATCCGACGGGTCCAGCGCCAGCGCCGAGACGCGCCCCGTCACCAGTCCAAAATTCTGCGATTGCACGGCCGTCGGTCCCAGCGGCTGCCAGGTTGTGGTTCCGCCGCCCTGCGCCATTGCATGCGCGGCGGGCACGGCCGCAGCCGTCTGCGCGCTCCGCCGGAATGAACCGTTCCTCGCACTGGCCCCCGCCCAGGTTTGCGCTCCACCGCGCGTCCAACCACGCTGCGCCAGAAACCGCTCCGCCTGAATCACCCGCGGAGGCAAATTGGCCCGCCGCGCCGCCGCCCGAACAGTGTCAACCTGAGCGATCCCTGACCCTGAGCTTGGCGATGGGGAAGGGATGGTCGAAAGCCTGCCCTGAGCCTGCCGAATGGGACCTGCTTCTCTTCCTAAAGCTGCGTTCCCCTGCTCACTTGTTCTTGTCTCTTGGGATACTCCAGGCGCCGTCAACATCGCCGCTAAAACCAGCGTTATCATCCACTTGACGGAATTATTTATTTGAATTGTGAGGTGGTGTGCATGCGCCCTCGCCACATTTTTGCTCTTGCGGCGGAGCCTGCCCTGAGCGCAGTCAAAGGAATTAGAAATCTCGCTCTCGCGCCGCGCACTATTCCATACTCTGCCGCCAGGGGCAGCTTCTCCGTAAGGCCACGCTATATCCCGAATGCTCACACGCAGTCCTGACCGCGATTCCGACTTCCTCTCTCATCTATCGGCAATCTCCGAGGAGGACTTGATCGAAAAATCTGTAGCCTGCAACGTATGAAACACGCAGCTTACGGGATCAAATTTGCTTGGATTATAGACCACTAATGGGACGGTTGTGTGAATAATTATGTGCGGAGGCGGGTTTTTCTTATTTACAACGCATAAGAGCGTGGCTAAACTTCAAGCCAGACAATGGGTTTGCTAGGAGCATGGTGACCTCGCGCATTTGAATCCGCATCGCTCACAATTTTTGACAACTGACAACTGATCACTGACAACTGTCTTTACCACTGCCCCCACGCCCGGCTGATGTAATCCGTTAGTGTCATCGAGATCAGAACCAGAAACATGAAGATGCCGGCAAGAATCGTCAGCTTGGTCAGCTTGGTGCTGTACCACACGTGCATAAAGAACAGCACCACCAGCACTGCCTTGGTCGTCGCTATGGCCAGCGCGATGACGGGATTCCACAAGCCCAGGTCCACATACGAGGCCCACACCGTGAGCGCCGTGCCCAGCAGCAAGGCAAAGAGAATCACCAGGTAAACCCCGGGCCCCACAATATGCCGCGCCTGTTCGTTGTGTCCGCTCATGCCGTTATTCCCTGTTCCCTGTTCTTCAGTGCCTGCTGATCAGATACAGCAGCGCAAAAAGATAAATCCACACGATGTCGATGAAGTGCCAATAAAGCCCGAAGTTCAACACAAATGTCTCATGCCCGGCCGTGTAAGCCCCGGCGCGCGCGCGCAAAATCATGAACCCCAGAATCCCGATGCCGATAATCATGTGCAGCGCGTGCATTCCCGTCATCAGGAAATAAAGCGAAAAATAAAGCTCGGTGTGCCGCGCCATGTCCGGCGCGAGCGGCTTGTCGTGATACTCCGCATAGACCTCGGGATTCGATTGCGGATCGAGAAACGATTGCAGACTGTAGTGAAATCCGGGAACGTGATGCTTCTCGATCTTCTCCCGATATTCAATAGTCTTGATCCCCAGAAAGCTCAACCCCAGAAAAAACGTAAGCGCCAGACTCAGCACCAGCCCGCGCCTGCGCCCCGTCTGCGCGCACCACACGCCCATGGCCATGGTAAAGCTGGAGATGATCAGCACCACCGTATTCGTCGTACCCCACACCACGCTCAACTGGTGCGAGCCGGAGACAAAGGCCGGATAGTACCAGTTGCGGTAGATCAGGTATGCGGTGAACAATCCGCCGAAGAACATCACCTCGGTCAGCAGAAAAAGCCACATGGCAAATCCCGCCGCGTCGGCCTGCTGCTCGGCGGAGCTGAAGTGGTGGCGCAGATAAGCCGGGTGCTCGTCGTGCGCGGCGCTGGCGGATTTAGTGGGGCTATCCTGCACTGCGCGCCTCCTTCTTCTGCTGCTCTTCCAGCCACTCGTAGTCGTAGGCCTCGTGATCCATCACCGGCATCTCGGTAAAGTTCTCCGTCAGCGGCGGCGATTGCGTCTGCCACTCCAGACCTGTCGCCTGCCATGGATTGTCGCCGGCAATCGCGCCGTAGCGCAGCGACCAAACCAGGTAGAGCACCGGCAGCAAATAACCCACGCCCAGAATCGTTGCGCCCGCCGTGGAGAAGACATTCAGTATCTGAAACTCCGGCGGGTAGGATGCGTAGCGCCGCGGCATTCCCAACATGCCCAAAATGAATTGCGGAAAGAAGGTGAGTACGAAGCCGATGAAGGTTACCACCGCCGCTAGTTGCGAGATCTTCTCCGGATACATTCTCCCCGTCATCTTGGGCCACCAGAAGTGAATGCCGGAGAGAAACGCCATCAACATTCCGCCCACCATCACAAAATGAAAATGCGCCACGATGAAGTACGTCTCGGTCAGGTGAATGTCGGTTCCCGAGGAGCCAAGGAAGACGCCAGTCATTCCGCCAATGGTGAACAGGCCCATGAAGCCGAAGGCGTAGAGCAGCGGCGTCTCAAAGGTAATGGACCCCTTGTAAAGCGTAAGCGACCAATTGAATATTTTGATCGCCGAAGGCACGGCGACCAGCATGCTCAGCAGGGAGAAGATCAGTACGGCATAGTTCGAGATGCCCATGATGAACATGTGATGCGCCCAGACAAAGAAGCCGAAGACCGCAATCGCCACCGACGAGAACGCCACCGCCGTGTAACCGAAGACCCGCTTGCGGCTGAAGTTGGAGATCACCTCCGAGATCACACCCATCCCCGGCAAAATCATGATGTATACAGCCGGATGCGAATAGAACCAGAACAAATGCTGAAACAGCAGTGGATCGCCGCCCTTGGTGGGGTCGAAAACGCCTATGCCGATGGTGCGTTCCAAAGCGATGAGTACGATGGCGATGGCCAGCACCGGCGTGCCCAACACCATCAGGATGCTGGCCGCATAGTGCGACCAGATAAACAGCGGTAACCGGAACCAGGTCATCCCCGGCGCGCGCATCTTGTGAATGGTGACGATGAAGTTCAACCCAGTCAGAATGGAACTGAAGCCGGCGATAAATACCGCCAGCCCTGTGGTCAGCACGTTAGTGTTCACATAATGCGTAGACAGCGGCGTGGTGAAGGTCCAGCCCGTATCCACGCCGCCAATCGCCATGGTGTAAAGCGCCAGCAGCCCGCCGGCCATGTACAGATACCAACTGAGCAGATTGATTTTGGGCAGCGCCAGGTCCTTGGCCCCGATCATCATGGGGATAAAAAAGTTGCCTAGCGTGGCCGGAACCGACGGCACCAGAAAAAAGAAGATCATGATGACGCCGTGCATGGTGAACACCTTGTTATAGGTGTCGGTGGCCATCAGGTCTGTCTGCGGCGTCAGCAGCTCAAGCCGGATCAGCCCGGCCAGCGCTCCTCCGATGAAGAAGAAGAAGGTGATCGAGATCAGATAGAGAATCGCGATCCGCTTGTGGTCGCTGGTCAGCAGCCAGCTCAGCAACCCGTTCTCCCGCGTGATGTAGTTGTCTTTGGGAATCCTGGCCGTAGCCTGATCGGGAAGGCTGACAATGGTGTGTTCACTCATGGCTTCACCTTTCCTTTCGCGTCTGGTCCTTTCACTTTGCCTGGCGTCGCGCCTTCGCTTCCCGGCGGCAGATCGGTGGTATTCAGCGTCTGCTCCACGCGATAATCGGAGTTGAGGTTCTTGATGAATTCAATCAGCGAGATCACTCCCTCTTCGCTGATCTGCCCCTGGTAGGTGGGCATAATCGGCGCGTAACCCTGTGTCACATGTTGCGAGGGATTCAGAATCGCCTCCCGAAGATACTCGTCGTCGGCAATCACCGTCCCGCCGGAGGCCAGCGGCAGCTTCGCTCCGTAAACATTGGCCAGCGACGGCCCGCGCGCATCCGGCCGCGCATTGTGGCAGGCGGCGCAGCTCAGGCTCGCAAAGAGCCGTTCCCCGTTCTGCGCCAACGAAACGCCGCTGGTCGAGCTGGCCAGCCACTTCCTGTAATCCTCCGGCGTCATCACCACCACATCGCCGGTCATCTGCGAGTGGTTCGTGCCGCAGTACTGCGTGCAGAACAGGTGATAGGTTCCCGGCTTGGTGGCCTCAAACCACACCGTCGTGTAGCGCCCGGGAATCGCCTCGCGCTTCACGCGAAAGGCGGGAATCGAAAAGCTGTGAAATACATCCTGCGAAATCAGCGTAATTTGCACCGCTTGTCCCGTGGGCACGTGCAGCGCGTTAATCTCGTGTTGCCCGCCCGGATGCTCCACCTTCCACATCCACTGCTTGCCCACCACGTAAATGTTCATGGCGTTGGCCGGCGGCGTAAAAACGCGGAAATAAATCAGCGCGCCCCACACGAACATCACCAGAAACAGCCCCAGCGGAATAATCGTCCAGATAGCCTCCAGCAGCGTCGAACCCTCCACCTGCACCGCCACCGGATGGCGCTTGCGGCGATAGAGAATCGAGAAGCTCGCCACCAGCAGCACCACAATTGTCAGCCCGATCAAACTCACCAGCACCATGAAGAACAGCAGCGCATCCATCTGCGGCGCAATCTTCGAGGCCTCCGGCGGAAGCAGCGCGAAGTTCGTCAACCACTTGACGAGAAACTGCCAGATTACTGGGCTGATATGGTCCATTCCGTTATCCGTTCACCTTCTTGCCTGTTCCCGGCTTGTCGTCTTTCCGCGCATCCCGGCGAAACATCGCCAGCATAAATCCGCCCAGCAGCAGCACCGTAATCAATCCACCCATCTGCACCACGCGGGCCACAATCAGCGAGTGCTTGTTGGTCTGCGGATCGTAGTGGTAGCAGTAGGTCAGAATGTTGTCCACCGGCGAGCCGATGCGGTTGGCCGAGGCCTCCACCAGCCCCAGTCGCAAATCCTTGGGTGAGTACTCCACGCCCATGTAATACTGCGCCAGCTTCCCCTCCGGCGTCACAATCTGAATCGCGCTGGCGTGCGCAAACTGCGTCAGCTTCCCATCCGGACCGGGAATCTTCACGTAGCCAAAGCCCACCGCCTTGGTGATTGCGTCGATATTCTCCTGCGTCCCGGTCATGAAGTGCCAGCCCGCGGCCGTTTCCGGGTGCCCGTAGCGCTTCAGGTAGCTGCGCTTCTTGGCCGCCGCCAAATCCGTTCCCTCCGTGGGATCGATGCTGATTACGATCACGCTGAAGTCCTTGCCCGGCACAAAGCTCACCATCTGCAGCGCGCTCGTCAAGCCGTTCAGCTCTTCAGAGCAGAGCATGGGGCACTGGTAATAAACCAGCGCCAGAATCGCCGGCTTCGTGCCAAAGTAATTCGCCAGTTGCACCTGCTTGCCCGTGTCGTCGGTAAATGTGAGCGAGAGCGGCAGTTGCTCATTCAACCGTTGCGCAATTCCAACTTTGCTCAGAATATCCGGCGGTTTGTCGTTGGACGGCCCCATTTGCTTCTCGTCGTAGCGCGAAACCTGGGCCGGCAGAGACGGCGCGAAAATCGCTACGCCCAGCGCCACCACCGCCGCTGCGCCTCGCCAGCTTCTCCGGATTTTGCCTAAGCATTGCATGATCTATTCTTTCTTCTGCCCTGATACTTCTCGAATTCCACTTAGTGTGCCGAAGGCGCGGTTGGCCGCACCGCAGGTGCCGCCGAAGGCGTGGTTTGCCGCACCGCAGGTTCCTGTTCCAGCTCATACCCCGTTCGTGCAAATCCATTCGTCAGCGGCACGGCGATCGCCGGCCTCTTATCCCCGGTCATCACCGGCGCCTGCTCCACCGCCTTCACCACCGGCAATCCCCGCTGGGCAATCAGCTCCATGGCCCGCTCAATCGGAATCCGCACTTTGCTGTGAGCCTCATCTGCCCAGCTGTAATTGTTCAGCAGCAAATCCTCCCTCGCGTGCAGGTCGGCCACGTCCTGGTTGCCGTCATCCGTTTGTACCCGCGGCGCGGGAAAATTCTCTGTCATCTCGCTCAGCTTGCTCTGCATCTCGGGATTCGACGGCATGTTGCCCAGCTGCCGCACATCCACCTGCTTCGCCCACCGGCTCGGCGGTCCGTCTTCAGTTCTCATGCGCGCATCGAGCACCTTGCCCACCCCGTAGGCCAGCAACCCCGTCACCACCGCAAAGATCGTCAGCGCAACCAGAAAGACCACTACGCCGGAAACGCGCACGTCGCTCGCCTCGTAGCCCTTCGACGCGTCAGGCTTTTCCCGTTTAACGTTCTCCGTCTCATGGCCTGAATCATGCAGCTGCATGTTCCGCCTCCAAAATCTCCGCCAAATGCGGATCGTTCGTCTGCACCAGCGGCCTCTTCTTCAGCTCGACGCAGAAGTACGCCACCCAGATCGCCGTCATCGCTGCCGGCACCGCCACGTACTCCAGAATCCCCCAACTAAAATGCAGATTCCGCGCCGCATCTTTGAAGTTCGGCTCAATCAACCAGAAGAGATCGAAGGCCTTGGCGAAGACCATCCACTGGCACACCCGCACCAGCCGCTTCTTATTGCGCTTTAGATCGCGCGACAGCAACAGCGTAAACGGAATCAGCCAATGAAAAATAAAATCCAGCGTAACGATCACGCCCCAGCCGCCCGTCACGCGGTCCAGGTACCAGGGAATCTCCTCCGGAAGATTTCCCGACCAGATGATGAGGAACTGCGAGAAGGCTAGGTAAATGTTTAGCATCACAAAGGCAAAAGTGAACTTGCCTAGGTCGTGCTGCTCCGTCGTCCGCAGAATCGTTTTGAACGGCTCGCCCTGCGCCAGCGAAATCACGACAATAATCCCGAGCGCCAGCACCTGGTACGCCTGCCCCACCAGAAATAGCAAGCCGTAGACCGACGAGTACCACGTGGGATCGAGCGACATCACCCAGTAAATCGCCGCCGCAGTCATGGTAATCGCATAAATCACAATCCCCGGGCCGCTGATATTTTCCATCCGCTTGATCCACTTGGGGGTCGAAGCCAGCGTCTCAGAATCGCGCTTCAGACCCAGTGCATTCAGCCGCCACGCATAAAATCCCCAGATAGCAAAGCACAGCAAGCTGACCCAGACAAACGCGCCCGCATTCAGCATCGGCCGCTTGAATTCGATTGCGTGCGCCTGAACCTCGTTGATCCATCCCGATTTCAGCGCCGCGCCCACATCGCTCACCGCGTCCCACAGATAAAGTTTTTTGAGCGAGAGTGCCACCACCACCCAGTACGCAAAAACCAGCGGCAGCGTGCGGCTCATCGCCTCCAGCGGCCGCCGCAATAGCAATCCCCACTTGCCGCCCGAAACGTACTGCACCATCAGCAGCGCCAAACCACCAACCGCAAATCCAAAAGTCAGCATCAGGCCCAGCAGCCAGCCGCGCAGCACATGGTCCACATCGAATCCGCGCCCGTCCGCAAAGCCCAGCCCCACGGCAACCGTCGCGCACGCCAGCCCCGTAGCCAGCGCGCGCCTCTGCCAGCCGCTCACAAAAGCTGGAGCGCTGAGGTCGGTCGGTAGCGTCTTTGCGTGCATCGCCTGAGCCATCTGTTTTTTCCCTATTCCCTATTCCCTATTCCCTGTTCTTATCGCTTTTCCGGCTTGCTTAACGGAATCTTGATCTCCGGGGGAGCCGGATTGGCCGGAGCCAAAGCCGGGTTGCCCTGCTTCATATCGTTTGGGTTCGCCAGAATGGCTGTCGCCGGCAGCGTCCACGGCTCGGCAAAACTTTCCGGCAAATGCTGCACTCGCGCAATCTCCTTCAGGCTTTTCACCTCAACTCCCGCCGGCACATCGCTCGTCCTCGCCGCCTGGCTCAACTGCAACGCGCGAATGTAGGCCGCCACCGCCCAGCGATCCTCTGGATCGAGTTGCGCCGAATAATCCGGCATCGCGCCGTAGCCGTGGCTCATCACGTAAAAATAATGCGAGATGGGCTGCGACAGCCTCACCTGGTCGTGATAATTGGCCGCCGGCTTGTAACCCCGCTGCACAATTTCGCCTAGTCCGTTCCCTACCCTCGAGTGGCACGGCGTGCAGTAAATATTGAACCGCTCCTGCCCGCGCTTCAAAACCTCCATCGTCACCGGAAACGGCATTTCGTCCTTCTCTTCGCGATAGCCGTTCGCTGCCTGCACCACGCCGGTATAAAAGTAGCTGTCCTCGTGCAATTGCCCTCGCGCCACGGTGTTCGCCACCTGCGGGCGCGCGCCGCGATGATCGGCAAAGAACTCCGACCCGCGCTGCGAGCGAATCTTCGGCTGGTTGTGCATATCCTGCCGGCATCCGGCCGTCAGCATCACTGCTGTCAGACCGGCTACCGCAACGATGCAACGCACACGATACCCTGAGGCGGCTTCCTGATCCCTGATTTCTGATCTCTGATCTCTGATCATCAGTACTCCACCTCCACTACCGAGACCGGCTCAAAGCTCTCTAAATACTTCTTCGCCTCCGCTAAATCGAACTTGGGGTCCAGCGCCTCCAGGCACAAAAAGAATTTATCCGTCGTCGCTCCGTCGCGGAAATTCGGCGCGTTGAAGAGCGGATGATACAGCGCCGGCAATCCATTCAGCGCCAGCATCCCGAAGGCCGCCGATAATCCCGCAAACAAAATCGTCCACTCGTACGCGGGCACAATAAACGCCGGCCAGGAGAACAATGGCCTCCCGCCGATATTCAGCGGATACGCCCACACCGAAATCCACACCTGCAAGAGGAACATCGCCGCCAGGCCCATCAATCCGCCAATCAGAGTGATCAGCGGCACTTTGTTGCGATGAAAACCAATCGCCTCTGCCGCCTCTTCCACCGGGTAAGGCGTGTAGCAATCCATGCGCCGCCAGCCGTCCTTGCGCGCCTGTTGCGCGGCGCGGATCAGCTCGCCCGGCGTCTCGAATTCGGCCAGCAGGCCGTAGATCCCCTCGCGCGTGGCCATCAGTCACCCGCCTCCGCCGCCTTCTTGGCCGTAATCTTCGCCCCCGGCAGCATCATGCGAATCTCGCTCATCGGAATCATGGGCAGGAAGCGCACAAACAACAGGAATAGCGCCGTAAACAATCCCAGCGTGCCCACGTACGTCATATAGTCCCAGCGCGTCGCGCGATACGTTCCCCACGCCGAGGGCAGAAAGTCGCGATACAAACTGGTCACCACAATCACGAAGCGCTCAAACCACATCCCCGTGTTCACCACAATCGAAAGAATGAACATAAAAATCATGTTGGTGCGCCACTTGCGAACCCACAGCGTCGTCAGCGGAATCGCTAGGTTGCACGTCACCAGAACCCAATACGACCACCCCATCGGACCGAACATCCGGTTCCACATCATGAAGGCTTCCCAGTGCGAGCCCGAGTACCACGCCATGAAGACCTCCATGGCGTACCCATAAGCCACAATGAAGCCCGTCGCCAGCATCACCTTGCCCATGTTGTCGATGTGCCGCTCGGTAACCAGCTCCTCCAGGTGATAAAACTTGCGCAGCGGAATGGCCAGCGTCAACACCATGGCAAAGCCGGAATAAATCGCGCCCGCCACAAAGTACGGCGGAAAAATCGTCGTATGCCAGCCCGGCAGCACGGCCACCGCAAAATCAAAGCTGATCACCGTGTGCACCGAGAGCACCAGCGGCGTGGCCAATCCGGCCAGCAGCAGCGAGGCCGTCTCGTAGCGCGCCCAGTGGCGCACCGAACCCCTCCATCCCAGTGAGCACAACCCATACGCGTACTTCGCAAACTTCGATTCCGCGCGGTCTCTCATCGTTCCAAAGTCGGGAACCATGCCGATGTACCAGAAGACGATCGAGATCGTCGCGTAGGTCGATACCGCAAAAACGTCCCACATCAGCGGCGAGCGGAACTGCGGCCACACCGTCATCGTCAGCGGTATAGGAAAGAGCCAGTAACCCAGCCATGGGCGTCCAAGGTGTAGGACGGGAAACATTCCCGCGCAGACCACGGCGAAAATCGTCATGGCCTCCGCGAATCGGTTGATGGAGTTGCGCCAGCTCTGCTTGAAGAGCAGCAGAATCGCCGAGATCAGCGTGCCCGCGTGGCCGATGCCGATCCACCACACAAAATTGATAATCGCAAAGCCCCAGGCCACAGGCTGCGTGACGGCCCAGATGCCGACGCCCGCCAGGAACAGCCAGGTTACGGCCACCATCAGCATCGTCGCCCCGGCGCCTGCCACGCCGAAGACCGCCAGCCAACCCAGCGGCGTCTTCGGCGTCAGCACAATGCGCGTGATCTTCTCGGTGACAGACCGGAAAGTCTGCCCCGGCGCTATGACGCTGTACTCGCCCGTCGCCGGATCGATCTGCTTATCGAGTTGGGGGTCGTGCTTCAATTCACCTGTCCTCGTGCTCCGCTAACCTGCTGGCCCACTAACTTACTAACTTGCTAAGTTAGTCCAATCGCCAACTTGCTAACTCGCCATCTCCGTGCAGCGGAGGCTAACTTGCTAACTCGCTAATGCGCGCGCAGCGCGCGCTAACTTGCTGCACTTGTTCACCCCTTCGTCCCACGCTCCACCGGCCCCTCTTCCAGTTCCGGATTCGGATTCGTCACCGCGGCCACATACATCGTCCGCGGGCGTGTATTCAGATCAGCGAGCACCTGGTAGCTGCGCTCGTCGCCTTGCAACTTCGCCACCTTGCTCTGCTTGTCGTTGATGTTGCCAAATGTAATCGCCTGGGCCGGGCACGCCTGCTGGCATGCGGTCTGAATCTCGCCGTCGCGAATCGCGCGGTTCTCCTTATCCGCCTCAATCTTCGCCGCCGAAATTCTCTGCACGCAGTAAGTGCACTTCTCCATCACCCCGCGCGAGCGCACCGTCACATCCGGATTGCGCATCAGCTTCAGGCTCTCCGTCTCAAAGTCCGAGTACAGCAGGAAGTTGAACCTCCGCACCTTGTACGGGCAGTTGTTCGAGCAATAGCGCGTGCCCACGCAGCGGTTGTAGACCATCGCGTTCAAGCCCTCGGGCGTGTGCACCGTCGCTCCCACCGGGCAAACCTGCTCGCAGGGCGCGTTCTCGCAATGCTGGCAGGCCATCGGCTGAAAGTGCGCCCGCGGCGCGGCCAGGTCACCTTCAAAGTAAGTGTCAATTCGCAGCCACTGCATATTGCGCCCGATACGCACCTGCTGCTTGCCCACCACCGGAATGTTGTTCTCCGCATAGCAGCTCACGATGCACGCATTGCATCCCGTGCAGCTCGCCATGTCGATCGACATGCCCCAGGCGTTCTCCTTGTACTCCCAGCTGGGGAAGAGCGTGTTGTTCTTGTCGGTCGTCGTGTGCGTCTCGCCCTCGTTGGCAAATCCCGGATTGGCCTTGTACTCGCTCAGCGTCGCCGTTCGAATAATCCCGCGCTCGCCCAGCGCCTCATCGGCTTCCATCGAGTTATTTCCGTTGCCCTGTCCTCCGAATAACTTCGGCCGGTGATCCTGGAAGTGGCTCTTGGTCACCGCCACGCCCCACTTGCCTTCCAGCTTCCGCATAGTCCCCACGGCATAAAACGGTTTGCCCGATGTGCGAATCAAATAAGCATTAAAACCCGCGCCGCCTGCCACGCGCCCCGTCTGCCGCCCATAGCCCAGGTGCACCGTCACCGAATCATCCGGATGCCCCGGCGCAACAATCACCGGCGCATTCACCTTGCGCCCCTCGACTGTCAGTTCGACAATGTCGGCCTCTTCCAGCCCATACTTCGTCAGCGTCGCGCCAGACATGATCGCCGCATTGTCCCAGCTCAGATTCGTCACCGGCTTGGGCAGCTCCTGCAGCCAACCCACATTGGCAAAGCGCCCGTCGTACACATTCGGGTCCGGCCGGAAGATAATCTCCAGAGAATCCTTCGGCGCTGGCGTGGGAACTTTAGCCTCAAATGACACGCCCTTGAGGTACGGCTGGCTGTTTACATTCGTTGTTCCGTCAATCCATCCTTGGTGTAGCGCCTTGCGCCAGCCCGCCTCAAAGTCACCGTTGATCTCCGGCTTCCACGTCTCCCGTACCGCCTCATACGGACTCAATCCCGGCTCATCGAGCAACGCCTGAAGAATATGGTGTGCCGTCTTTCCGCCGTAGAGCGGATCGATCATCGGCTGCACAATCGAAACCGTCCCTTCATAAGCTCGCGCATCCGACCACGACTCCAGAAAGTGTGCGGCGGGAATGTGCCACTGAGCATTCTGACCGGTCTCATCCACATGCGAGCCGAGATGCGCGGCCACCTTCGCCTTCTCAAAGGCCGCGGCAAAATTCAAATCCGCAGGCACATTGTAGATTGGGTTAGCATTCAAAATCACCAACCAATCAACCTTGCCTGCATTCAGGTCGGCGACAAGTGATTTGAGACCGTCCAACTGCGAACCAATCGCTGGACCATTCGGATCGCCACTGAGTAGCGCCAATTTCCCATAGGCTCCGATTACCGTATTGATCGCCGATGCCATTGCGCGGACAGACGTATCCTGATACAACCCAGGAATCACTACACTCCGGCCCACATGGGCTTTCAAGTCCTTGGCCAGCGCGGTCAAAAACTTCTTTTGCTCATCTGTCCATGCGTATGCCGGAGGTTCGACGCCTGCTGCTCCAACAGCTTTTGCCAGCTCCGCAGCAAAGGCCGGAATCTCGCACGCTCTTAGCCCCAGCCGGTGCTCGGCCTTCAATCCTGTCGTGGTCGGCGTGCTTTCAATCGCATACAGCCGATTCAGTTTTGCAGGGTCTTTGCGCCTCTTTGCGTACTCGCGGACCAGCGAATGAAATCCCGGGAACCCAGCGCCTGAAAGAAAATCCGCGTCGAGCGAGACGATGACATCCGCCTCGGACAACATAGCTGGATTGGCTAACGCGTATCGAATCCCCATACCTCGCTCAAGCGCCGTCCCCGCAATCGCCGGATCATATTGCACCAGCTTCGCCTTCGGAAACTTCGCCTGCACCTCACGCCATTGCCGCGCCAGCGTCGGCGAGGTAATCGTCTCGCTGAGAAAATAAATTCCCGTCCCGTCCTTGGTCGAGATCACCTTGTTGCGAAACTCAACGGCAAACTCCGCCCACTCGCAATTCTCTCCGCGATAAGTCACATGCTGCGAGCGGTCCGGATCGTACAAATCCAGCAGCGTCGCTTGCGTGAACACATCCGACGAGCCCTGGTTATAAGGATGCTCCGGGTTGCCGTCAATCTTGATCGGCCGGTACTGATCGCTCTTGACCAGCAGCGGCACCGCGCCGGTCACAAACGGAAACGCCGTGGCAAAGTAATTCGGCTTGCCAAGAATCAGATCTTCCGGCTGCTTTATATATGGATAGATCGGCTCGTCGGGCTGCTTGGTGCAACCGGCGAGGCCTGCCAGCGCCGCCGATGCGCCCATGAACTTGAGAAATCCCCGCCGTGAAACCTCATCGCCCCACGCATGCGGCGAGCCGGGAAACTCCCGCTCCACCGCCGCCTGAAACTCCGGCGTATTCGCCAGCTCATCCACCGAGCGCCAATACCGGGGTCCCCGCAGACTGGTCTCCGTCTGTGGGGTGGAGTACTTCTTCCCGCGAACGTTTTTCAGCTTCTCGCGCACCTGTTCCAGCGTCATCTGCGCCGGCTTGATCGTCACCAGATCGTTCTTCTTCTCGCTCATCGGTGGCAGACCTCGCAACTGGACAGTTCATTGGGCGTGCGAATCTTATAGTGCTGCACAAGAAAGCCGCCCAACTCATCCTGGCTGGTGAATTTTACATAGGAGGAACCCTGCCCCTTTGGAAAGCTTAGCGAGGCAAGTTTGATCTCCCCGCTCGGCTCTTTCGTCACACACTGTACGCTCTCCGCAGTCGGCACTCCGCTCTGTTCATCATTCACCGCGCACCATACCGGCCGGTCCGGCGCCGGCTTTTCCCACGCCATGTTGTAAATCTCGCTCGTCGGCCGCAGATTCTTGGCCGAGTTGCGATGACAATCCAAACACCACTCCATCTGCAAGCTGTTTTCTGCGTACATCAGCGGCATCTGGTCCACACGGCCGTGGCAACTGGCGCAGCCCACGCCCTTATGCACATGAATCTCGTGGTTGAAATAGACGAAATCCGGCAGGTCGTGCACCTTGATCCACGCGAGCGATTGCCCCGTCGCCCAGCTTTCGCGAACCGGCTCCAGCAGTTGCGCGTTGGTCCAGATCTGCGCATGACAGTTGATGCAGGTCTTGGTCGGCGGAATTCCCGCGTAGCTCGATTTCTCCACAGACGTGTGGCAGTACTGGCACTGTATGCCCAGCCCCTGCACATGGTGTTTGTGGCTGAATGGTACCGGCTGGTCCGGGCGCTGTCCCTGGCGCGTCACCCAGGGCGAGCGCTGCAACTCATTCAGCGTCACCCCCAGGACAATCACCATCAGCCCCGACAACGCCAGGCTGGCGCGTGCCAGGGCATTGGAGCTGCGATCAAAGATTTGCGCCATGCGTTCGTTCCTTGCCTGGTGTTCATTTTCTTGGATGTGCGCGCGGTGCCTGCGGTCACATTTGTTGTGTGAAAAACTTTCTTGTGGATGTTGCTCGCCCCGGAGCCGGACAAATCCCGGAATGTGCACCGGCCCGGCGAAAACAACCCGCCCTACAAGCGGATGCGGCAGCTAATCCCAATATAATCGTTCCGCCAACCTTATAATTCGCTGAAAAGAAAATGTTTGTGGTTGCCGGCAGCCGGGCGTCATCCCGCTCGTTTCCTGCTGTGGCGCGCCCGGGTCTGATGCCCTTCGGCTATATATTGCACAATACCATACTAATTCCGGACCATGCCAGTCCAAATTAAAAATCGCCTCTTCCCTTCCCAGAAGCCGGCTGTGATTGTTTGTCAGTTTCGAGATCGTAGCGGCGCTGTGCAACTGATTCCCGGTCAAATGCAAAACGGCTCCCAGACCTTAATTCTCAGGCCTGGGAGCCGTCTGCGCGGAGTAGCCTCCGCTCACGCATTCGAACGCAACGCCGCCTCGGCCCATTCCACCGCCATCTCATGGCAGCGCATCACCTGTTCATGGCTCATGCCGCTGGCGCGGACAATCGCATCGCACTCCGCCCAGTTTCCGTGCTCGTGGCAGACAATCCAGTGCAGCAGCCTGCCCTCCGCGACATCCTTGCCCAGCAAGGCATCGTGCGCCGCCCCGCGCAAGGGCAGCAGCCGCACCAGATCCTCCATCAGAATGCGCAGCATGGCCGGAAATAGGCTGACCATGCCGATCAGGTATTGCTCGCTGGGAACCAGTCCGCACATCGGCGCCGCCAATTCGCAGAAACGACCGCGCTCGAAGGCCATGCGCAGGATCTCCGCCGGTTGGTCGGTGCTGAAGTCGCTGGCGATGGCCAGCATGGCGATGCGCCGGAAAGCCGTATCGCCCACCAGCATCAGCGCCATCTGTATCGAGGTCACCTCCTGGCGCATGGCGCAGATCGGCGAGTTCACCAGACGCAGCAGACGATACGTCAGGCTGGCATCGCACATCACCAGTTGGCTCAATCGCTGCAGATCAACCGGGTCGTTCTGCAGATCCTCCAGAATCTCCAGATGCACCAGCCTGTTGCCCGGTATCTTGTGGCTCTCCAGCGGCTCCGGACGGCAGAAGTAGTACCCCTGAAACAGATCGAAGCCCTCTTTGCATGCCTGCCCAAATTGCTGCTGCGTCTCCACATTCTGCGCCACCAGGCATGCCGGCGAGCCCACCAGTTGACGAAGCAGGTTCCCGCGCGCCTCGGCGTTAACGTTGAGAATATCCACCTTGATGTAGTCGGCCAGGTCAGCCAGCGGCCTGGACTCCGCCGTGCCGGTGTAGTCTGTCAGCGCCAGCCGGAAGCCCGTCGCCTTTAGCTTGCGGCAAGCGGCCAGCAAATCCAGCGTTGGTTCCGCGCTCGAGGGTAATTCCAAAACCGTCATGCGCGGAGGCAAAACCTCCACCCAATCTTCTGACAAAGAATCCGCCGTGCAGTTCACAAAAGCCGGCAAGCCTCGTGACAGTTCTTCCAGCCCAAAGACCACCGTGTTGTCCAGCATGGTGCGGGTCGCCAGGTCGCCCTTCGTGCTGATGGTCGGCTCGCGCCCATTCCAGAACAGCAACTCATAGCCCCGGGCTTCGCCGTGCAGGTCCAGAATCGGCTGGCGCGCCACGTAGCGAAGCTCTCCTGCATGCTCTTCGGCCGCTCCAGCCACACTTGCCGCTCTGGCCTGCGATGCCATAGATACAGTCTCCCAATCTATTTATCGTTGACTAAGTTGGAAACATGAGCGCAATTCTGTACACGGGGCAAACTTTTGGCCATAATTGATGCGCGAAGACCGTCAAAGGCCCTTTGGGGAAATCGGTAATGCCACGGAACCTGGAGCGAACCGCTTACGTAGTAGAAATTGCATAGGTTTCTGCAAGGAGTCGGTCATGTATTGCAGCGGATGTGGTTTGGCTTTAGCGCACGGGCAGGCGATCTGCCCACAGTGCGGACGGCCGGCGATGGCGCCGGTCCCCCCGGTGCCCGGAATGGCATTTGAATTGCAAAACTACGCCGGCAAGGTGAAGGCGCTGGGCGTCGTCTGGCTCGTCTACGCCGCCTTTGCCCTGGTCACGGGAATCGCCGCGCTGGCCTTTGCCAACGCATTCTTTTCCGGCCACTACGGCCCCTGGATGAACGGGCCCTGGGGTCATGGCTCCATGCCGCCCTTTTGGTTTGGGTCTGCCTTACTGCGCTTCGCCTGGGTCTTTCTCCTGGCGCGCGTCGGCCTGGCCGCGCTGGCCGGTTTCGGCCTCCTGGAGCGCGCGCAGTGGGGTCGCATTGTGGCCATCGTAGCCGCCGTCCTGTGCCTGATCAAGTTCCCCTTCGGAACCGCCATGGGCATCTGGACCTTGATCGTGTTGCTCGGCTACCGCAACTCCACCCTCTACGAGCAGTTGTAGATAATCCCCTGCAGGACCGGGGGAACCCCGCAGATTAGAATCTCTGAAGGGGGAACGGCCTGGTGAGGTATGAGGGAATTCAATGTTTGCGGGCCGTTGCCGTTTTTTTGGTGATGTGGGTCCACTTGAAGTTTATTGCCGACATTGGGCACAATCCATTCTTCGCATCCGCCGCGGGCGCCTCAGGCGTCGATGTCTTCTTCGTCATTAGCGGATTTGTCATTTCCATGAGCGCCGAACGCCTGCGCTTTGACTGGAGATCTTTTCTCACCAACCGCCTGTGCAGAATCGTTCCGTTTTATTGGTTGATGTCCGTTCCCCTCGCCGTTTACATGTTTTTCTTTCAGCATTTGAAGTGGCAATCGTTCCTCAACAGCATTACCTTTATCCCGCTAATGGATTTTCATCACTTCAGCATTCCTGCGAACAGCTTCGGATGGACGCTTAGCTTTGAATTCTGGTTTTATACCCTCTTCGCTATCGTGATGGCAATAGGGGGTAAGCGATCCATCCTTGTCATGGCGCCGCTACTGGCTGCCCTTTGCGCCATCGTGGGGTTTGGTTACCGCGGAGCATGGTTCATGCCCAGCTTTCTCTTTCATCCGTTGACGCTGGAGTTCGCGGCCGGTATCGTTCTCTATCAAGTCCGCAAGCTATGCGGGGCCAAAACCATGGCGGTTGCAGTACTCCTGATGTTGGTGTTTGGCTACATGACCCTGCAAACTCAGATCTTGGGCTGGAACATGGATATCCTCGACAGTCCCGCGCTCGGATTCAAGAGAGCTTGCATATGGGGCGGCTTTGGCGCAACGCTCGTCACTCTGGCCGTCTCCGCGGATAATTTGCAGCTCCTCCGCTGGCCGCGGTGGGCAGTTTCCATGGGTGACTGTTCCTATTCCATGTACTTGATTCAGCCGTATATCATGATGATCAGCCATAAGGCAGGCGTGAGGTCCGGCGCCGATTTCTGGATCTCGGTTCCGCTGTTTATCACTTCAGTAATTGTTGGCGGCATTGTTCTTTCCAGACGCATTGAAATGCCCTTGACGCGCTGGGCCAGGCTGAGAGTGAACTCCCTTCGCGCGCGCGCCTGATGTTGGGCTTGCCGGTCTTCCAGCCGGTCTACGCGGTATGGCCAAAATGGCCTACAATCGTCTCCATGAGCTTTCCCCAATCCCGCATGCGCCGCCTCCGCCGCACCGAATCCCTGCGCGCCCTCGTTCGCGAAACCGCCGTCACCCCCGGCGACCTCATCTACCCACTCTTTCTCTGTCCCGGAATAGCCCTGCGCCGCGCGGTCGCCTCCATGCCCGGTGTCTTCAACCTTTCCATCGACGAAGCCGTCCGAGAAGCTGAAGAAGCCGCGCGCCTTGGCCTCGGCGGCCTGCTGCTCTTTGGCCTGCCCGAATCCAAGGACGAGCTGGGCTCCGGCGCATACGACGACGAGGGAATCGTCCAGCAGGGCCTGCGCGCCCTCAAAGCCTCGCCTGCCGCGAAGAAGCTGGTCCTCATCGCCGACGTTTGTCTCTGCGAGTACACCAGCCACGGCCATTGCGGCAAGGTCATCGAAACCGCGGACGGCTGGACGGTGGACAACGATCCCACCCTTGATCTGCTCGCCCGCACCGCCGTCAGCCAGGCCAAGGCCGGTGCCGATGTCGTCGCCCCCAGCGACATGATGGACGGCCGCGTCGCTGCCATCCGCCGCGCCCTCGATAGCGCCGGCTTCAAGGACACCCCCATCCTCAGTTACGCCTCCAAGTTCGCCTCCGCCTTTTACGGTCCCTTCCGCGAGGCCGCCGATTCCGCCCCCCAATTCGGCGACCGCAAAACCTATCAAATGGACGGCGCCAACCTCCGCGAAGCCCTGCGCGAAATCTCCCTCGACCTCGAAGAGGGCGCCGACATGATCCTCATGAAGCCCGCCATGCCTTACCTCGACGTCATCCGCGCCGCCCGCAAGCTCACCGGCGTGCCCATCGGCGCTTACCAGGTCTCCGGCGAGTACTCCATGCTCCAGGCCGCCTTCGAACGTGGCTGGCTCGACCGCGATCGCGCCATGCTCGAATCGCTCACCAGCATCCGCCGCGCCGGAGCGGACTTCATCGTCACCTACTTCGCCAAAGACGCCGCCAAACTCCTCGGATGAGTCCCGCAGATGCCCTATCCTTCGCACTCATCGCAAAGGGTAGGTATCCACGAACCCCATGTCGCGTAAGCGCCGTCCGCCTGGACGGCAAGTCCCGGTTGCACAATCCCCCGCCAAGCGGTACTCTTACACAATCTTGTTCTCGCCCAGGAGGTTTTACCGATGCGCTCACACCGCTCTCTCTCGCTCGCCCGCCTTTGTCTCTTCGCCGCACTGCTGTTCTCCCTCGTCCTGCCCATGGCCGCTCAGACAAGCTCAGAAGGCGCCGCCAAAATGGTCAGCCTCATGCAAGCCAACAGCTACAATTTCCTTACCACGAAATCGCCCACCGTCTGGGTCATTCACTTCACCGGAACCCACCTCAAGGACATTAAAGTTGTCCTCGCCCTCGACACCGAGAACAACCAGATGGTCATCTTTGTCACTGTGGTGGAGAAGCGCCGCATGCCGGTCACCACCGACTTCCTGCACACGCTTCTCAAGTTCAATCATGAGTTCGACCGTGTCAAAGTCGGTCTCGACGCCGATGACGACCTCTCCGTCCGCATCGATAGCCCGCTGCGCCTCGCCGACACTAAGGAGTTTCACGATATCGTCAACCAGATTAAAAACGCCTCCGACGAGATCTACGGCAAAATCGAGCCCCAGCTGTTGCCCTAGCGCATCGCGCTGCGCTGAAGGCCGCCCGCCCGGACGGCCTGTCCCCTCGCCGCTGGTGCCCATGGCGCGAAGCGCCGTCCGCCTGGACGTCAAGTCCTCGCACCGCAGGTGCTCGCCTGGCACGGCAGTCCGTGTGTCGTACTGATTCGGTCGCCGCGTTATGTCAAAATAAATACTCTGCTGATAATCCCATCTAGGGTGATCGCATGAACCTCATCCCGTGGCGCTCAATCGGCTACTCCGGCAGCCAATCTGCCTGCCCCGCCTGCGGCCTGCCGCGCCCATCCATGCGCAAGAGAAATCGCCCCGCCTGTTTGTCGGCCTTGCTTCTCTCGGCGCTGCTGCTGCCGGCGCTCGCGCAGCAGGACGAGGGGCCGATTCTGCTCCCCAAAAAGCCGGTTGCCAAACCCGCGGAGGAGGCCACGCTTTTGGTCCTGTGCGACCTGGCCTGCAACTGGAAGCTCGACGGCAAGCCGCACGGAAGCGTTTCGGCAGGCGGCTCATCCTCCGTGCCCCTCTCGCTCGGCCACCACATTGCAATCGCCGCCACACTCGACGGCCTCGACCAGCTTCCGGGCGAAATTGAAATCAAAACCTCCGGCCAGACCATCGTTCATTTCGCGCTCCAGCCGGTGCGCGATGCCCGACTTAAATCCGAGCAGGCTGCGCGGCCGGCCACTGACCCGCTCCAGGAGTTGCGCGATCATGCCGCTGAGCGCTCCAACCAGGGCCAGGCGCTCTATACGCAGCATCGCTACGCGGAAGCCCTGCCGCTCTTCCGGAAGGCCTGCGACGGCGAAAATCTCATCGGCTGCTACAATCTCGGCGTGCTCTACGCCAACGGCCAGGGCGTGGATCAGGACTTCGCCCGGGCGCGCTCGCTCTATCAAAAAGCCTGCGACGGCGGGGTTATGAGCAGTTGCACCGGCCTCGGCTATCTCGCCTGCAGTGGCCAGGGCGCTCCCGCTAACTTTGCTCAGGCGCGCGCCTTGTTTCAGCGGGCCTGCAACGGCGGCGACATGCTCGGCTGCCACAATCTTGCCGCGCTTTACCAGAACGGCCAGGGTGTCGCGCGCGACAATGCCCATGCGCGTTCGCTCTACCAAAAGGCCTGTGACGGCGGGGTCGAGCAGGCCTGCTTGTATCTGCGCAACCACCCATAAGGCGCGGCAAATCTCCGGCAAATTGATTGACGGCTTTGAAAATGGAAGGAAGAACGACAGCATGAAAACTCGAGCAATTGCGGTAGTGGCGCTGATGAGTCTGGTGGTTACGCTGGCAGCGGGCTTGGCCTCCGCGCAGGAGGAGGGACCGATTCTGCTCCCGAAATTTAAACCGATTCCCAGGCCTGCCAGCCCCACTCTGCTGGTCCTATGCGACCTGGCCTGCAACTGGAAGCTGGACGGCGAGCCAAAGGGCCGCATCGACGCCGGGCGTTCTGCCAAGGTGAATGTCGAACTCGGCCAGCATTTGGTGGTTGCTACCACAGAAGATGGTGTCGATCAGGTCAAGCAATTCGTCAAGGCTGAAGATAAGGGGCAATCGGTGGTCTCTATCGAGCTTCTTCCAGTGCGCGACGCCCGTCTCAAGTTTGAGCAGCAGGCTAAAGATAAGGCCGAGCAAGAGGTACGAGACGAAGCTGCGCAGGAAGCGAAAGATAAAGCTGCGCGAGAACAGCAGGTAAGAGAGCAGCAGGAACGGAAGCAAAAAGAGCAGGAGAAGGTAGTGCATGAAGACGCTGGCGGACTTATTCGGCCAGACCATGTAACGAGGGCACATGTCACAATCGTTAGAGCCAAATCCATCGAGGCGCTCCGCTCAGTGAATGCCGTTAGAGCTCTTCAGCCGTTAGAGGATGATCAGATCGTCAGTAATCTCCCGGGTGGAGTGTATGGTTTCACGGTTCCCTGGATCATCAACACGGACTCATCTGGGATAGTGGGCGGGACTGGTGTAGATAAGTTAGGCCTTAGTCGCTTATCTCGCGGGACGTTTGTTATGGAAATTCACAAACTCGATTCTGGCGATGTCTTTGTTGCCGGGTATCTGTCGGAGAGTGATCTCGCTCGATTGCAAAGTCCCTCCCGCACCACTGACGCCAAGGCTACGCTGTTTTTCAGCCCATATCATGAATTCTCAGTCGCGGTTGCGATTCCGCTCTCGCGCATCAAGGCCTCGAGGAACAGAAGAGTTGAAAACTATTATGCGAACGATATTTCGGTCGGTGTACTGGATGTACCGAGTCTGAAGTGAACGCAAAGACGGGTGATCCCCCAACTATCCGCGGGGAGTCACGCCTTCGTCGCGTATTTGTTTTTGTGATTAGGGTGGGATTCAACGCACTGCGCTCTGCATAAATCCCTTTGCGATATGGCTAAGGTATGCTCTCCTAGAAGCACACACCCATGCTCAAACGTCTCGAATCCTACTTTGAATTCACGCGCCTGGGAACCAACTGGCGCACCGAGATTCTGGCCGGCGTCACCACCTTTCTGACCATGGCCTACATCGTGCTGGTCAACCCGGCCATCCTCGCCGCTGCTGGAATGCCTCTGGCCGCCGTTACCGCCGCCACCTGCCTCTCGGCCGGTTTCGCTTCCATCCTGATGGGCATCGTCGCCCGCTATCCCATCGCCCTCGCTCCCGGAATGGGCCTCAACGCCTACTTCGCCTACGCCGTCTGCATCAAGCTCCATGTCCCCTGGCAAACCGCCCTTGGCGCGGTCTTTCTCTCCGGCATTCTCTTTCTCGCGCTCACCGCCGCCGGCATTCGCCAGATGATTCTGCGCGCCATTCCCCACGAGCTTTACGCCGCCGTGGCCAGCGGCATCGGCCTCTTTATCGCCCTCATCGGCTTTCGCAACGCCGGCCTGGTCGTCGCTGACGCCAACACCCTGCTCAACCTGGGCAGCATCCGCAACTCCACCGCCGTGCTGGCCCTCCTCGGCCTGCTCCTCATGGTGGCTCTGGAGGCCAGAAAAGTCCGCGGCGCAATTCTCATCGGCGTCCTCTCCATCACCGCTCTTGCCTGGATGCTGGGCCTGACTCACTGGACGCCTGCTGCCGGAGGCCTTCATTCGCTCTCTGAAACAGCCTTCCAGCTCGACATTCGCGGCGCTCTCAACAAGGGCCTGCTGGAAATCGTCTTCGTCTTCTTCTTCGTCGACCTCTTTGACAATCTCGGCACCCTGGTCGCCGTCACCAAGCGCGCCGGCCTCATCGAGGCAGACCACACCATCCCCCGCCTGAATCGAATTTTGTTTACCGACGCTACGGCTACCCTCTTCGGCTCGCTCACCGGAACCTCCACCGTCACCAGCTACGTCGAGTCCACCGCCGGCGTGGCTGCCGGAGGCCGCTCCGGCGTCACCGCCATCGTCACCGGCCTGCTCTTTTTCGCCGCCATCGGCGCGGCGCCCTTCGTAGCCATCGTGCCCCCCGCCGCCACCGCTCCCGCGCTTATCCTGGTCGGCTCCATGATGCTCGCCACCATCAGCGAAATCCGCTGGCGCGAGCCATTGATCGCCGTCCCTGCATTTCTCACCCTGGTGCTCATCCCCTTCACCTTTTCCATTGCCAACGGCCTCGGATTCGGCGTCATCAGTTGGGCCGCGCTGCACCTGGCTGCCGGCAAAATCCGCAGGCAGGATTGGCTGCTCTACCTGCTCGCCGCGCTCTTTCTCATCCGCTTTATCTATCTTGCGGCCAGTTAGTTTTGCTATCATCGGCCTGCAAGCAGAAAGGACCACTTATGCGCTGGTATCACTACCTTGCCTACTTCTTCGGAGGCGCATTTCTTGCCAACAGCCTGCCACATTTCGGCAATGGGATCTCGGGCCATGCCTTTCAGAGCCCCTTCGCATCGCCGCCAGGTGTAGGCCTGTCCTCCGCGACGGTAAATGTTCTATGGGGACTCTTCAACCTCGCCGTCGGCTATCTGCTTGTCTGCCGCGTGGGCAGCTTCAATCTGCGCAACACCCGGCATGTGCTTCTCCTCGGAGCGGGCACTCTGCTCATGTCGCTCATGCTGGCCCGCGCATTCGGTCGCTTCCACGGCGGACTCTGAGCCGCATTTTTCTCGCTTCCTGCGCTGACCCGCCGCCTCGGCAGCGGTATACTCGTTGCCAGTACGAATCACGGACGCATTCATGTTCACGATTGAAAAGTTTCTCGAAAACGCCACCGCGCTCACCATTCTTCTGGCCTTTCTCGGCTATCTGGCCACCGCCTGGAGCGCCCGCATGTTAGCCCGGCGCAAGGACAAGCTGGAGCTGGTTAATCGCCGCCTCAACGAGTTCTACGGCCCGCTCTACGTCGCCTCTCAGGCAGGCACCATCGCTTACCGTTCGCTGCTCAAAAAACTGGGCAAGTCGCAGAGCTTTCCCATCCGCGACAGCGAGTTGAAGGAGTGGATGCTGTGGATGACCACCATCTTCATTCCCCTTAACGAAGTTCGCGAAAAGATCATCATCGAGAAGGCCTATCTCATCGTCGAGGAGCAGATGCCCCATTGCCTGCTCGACTTTGTCACCCACGTGGTGGGCTACAAGGCGGTACTGGCCAAGTGGGCTGAGGGCGACTACTCCGAGCGTCGCTCAACCATCGGCTGGCCGCCGGAGTTCGACATCTACGTGGAACGCTCCTATGCCGCCCTCAAGGCCCGTCAGACCCAACTGCTCCATGGCTCGCTCTGGAGGCTCTATCAGCGGCTCGTTCATGGCAAGCGGGGTTGAGGCAGGGATCACAGATCAGGGGCCAGAGCCAATATAACCACAAAGCTCCGTGGCCCATCCATTTCACAAAGAACGCGAAGGATGGGCCACAGAACAAACTGTGAACTGTGAACTGACAACTGTGAACTAGTATCTATAATTCTCCGCCTTGTACGGCCCTTCCACCGCCACGCCCAGATAATCCGCCTGTTTCTTCGTCAGCGTCGTCAGCTTCACGCCGATTTTTTCCAGATGCAGCCGCGCTACCTCTTCGTCCAGCCGCTTGGGCAGCACATAAACGCCCACCTTATATGTGTCCCTGTTCGCCCACAGGTCCAGTTGCGCCAGCGTCTGGTTGGCAAAGCTGTTGCTCATCACAAAGCTCGGATGCCCGGTCGCGCAGCCCAGGTTCACCAGCCTTCCTTCGGCCAGCACAAAAATCGAGTGCCCGTCCGCAAACGTGTATTTATCCACCTGCGGCTTGATGTTCAGCTTCGTGGTTCCCTTCTCCGCGTTCAGCCGGTCCATCTGGATCTCGTTGTCAAAGTGCCCGATGTTGCACACAATCGCCTGGTCCTTCATCCGCTTCATGTGCTCCAGCGTGATAATGTCCACATTGCCCGTGCAGGTCACGTAGATGTCGCCGCGCCCCAGCGTATCTTCCACCGTGGCCACCTCAAAGCCCTCCATCGCCGCCTGCAGCGCGTTGATCGGGTCGATCTCCGTAACCACCACCCGCGCTCCCATCCCGCGTAGCGAGTGGCTCGATCCCTTGCCCACGTCGCCGTAGCCGCAGATCACCGCCACCTTGCCCGCCACCATCACATCCGTTGCCCGCTTGATTCCGTCGGCCAGAGACTCCCGGCAGCCGTACAGATTGTCAAACTTGCTCTTGGTCACGGAATCGTTCACGTTGATCGCCGGCACCAGCAGCTTTCCCTGCTCCATCATCTTGTACAGCCGGTGCACGCCCGTCGTCGTCTCCTCGCTCACCCCGCGCCAATCCTTCACCACCTTGTGCCAGTGCTGCGGGTCCGCGGCATACACCTTCTTGAGCAAATCCTTGATCACCTTCTCTTCATGACTCTCCGACGCGCCATCGACCCACTTGTCGCCGTTCTCCAGCTCATAGCCCTTGTGGATCAGCAGCGTCGCGTCGCCGCCGTCGTCCACCACCAGTTGCGGCCCCTTGCCGCCCTTGTGGCTCAGCGCCTGAAATGTGCAATCCCAGTACTCCTCCAGCGTTTCGCCCTTCCATGCAAACACCGGAACCCCGGCTGCCGCAATCGCCGCCGCCGCGTGGTCCTGCGTCGAAAAGATATTGCAGCTCGCCCAACGTACCTCAGCGCCCAGGCTCTTGAGCGTCTCAATCAGCACCGCCGTCTGAATCGTCATGTGCAGCGAGCCGGTCACGCGCACCCCCGCCAGCGGCTTCGCCGCCGCGTGCTTGTTGCGGATGGCCATCAGCCCCGGCATCTCCTGCTCGGCGATGACGATCTCCTTGCGCCCCCACTCGGCCAGCTTTAGGTCGGCCACTTTGTACTCCAAATTCTTCACTTCCAGCGTTGAAGTTGTCATTCCGATTCTCCTTGAGAAATTCTGAGTTAACTGATGTGATGATGAGGACATACCCGCTGCCTGGCCGTTTTTTCACTTCTTCACTCGTTCACTTCTTCACTCGTTCACTTTTCAATCGTTCACTCGTTTACTTTTCACTCACACAAATCGTCATATCGTGATATATTGATATGTATCAGAGATCCCTTATGCCGTCAACCATAAAAAATCTCCGCGTCCTGGCCGACCCCATCCGGCTCCGCATTCTTCTCCTTCTCGGCGCCGAGGAACTCTCCGTCGCCGAGCTCCAGGAAATTCTGGCCATGGGCCAGAGCACCATCTCCACGCACCTCTCCCTGTTGAAGCAGGCCGGCCTGGTCGATGATCGCCGCGCGGGCAAAAGCAGCCTCTACAAGCTTAAGGCCGCAAGGGGCGCTCTGGCGGGTCTGCTAGCCGAAGCACGCCAGGAGATTCCCGAGGTGGGTCGCGATCATATTTCCATGCGCCGCGTCCTCAAAAAGCGCCAGGACAAAATGCGCGCCTTCTTTGACTCGGTGGCCGGCCGCCTGGGCAAGAACTACGTCCCCGGTAAATCCTGGAAGAGCATGGCCGAGGCGCTGCTGCGACTCTTGCCGCCCATGGTCATTGCCGATCTCGGCGCGGGCGAGGGAGCCTTCGCGCTGCTGCTGGCCGGGCGCGCCACCAAGGTCATCGCCGTCGATTCCTCCGCCAAAATGATCGCGGTCGGCCGAAAGCAGGCCCGCCGCCATGGCGTCAAAAATGTTGAGTACCGTCTGGGCGACATGGAAGAGCTGCCCATTAAGAACCGCGCCGTCGATCTGGTCTTCTTCTCGCAATCGCTCCATCACGCCCTGCACCCCCAGCGTGCCATTCAGGAAGCCTGGCGGATTCTCACTCCCGGAGGCCGTATCGTCGTCCTCGACCTGCTCAAGCACCGCTTCGAGCAGGCCCGCGAAATCTACGCCGACGAGTGGCTCGGCTTCACCGAATCGGAGCTGGATGACATGCTCGCATCTGCCGGCTTTACACAGGTGCAAACTTCCATCGTTCACAAAGAGCCGGAGACTCCCCAGTTCCAAACCCTCCTCGCCGTCGCCAGCAAAAAGAGCTAAGGCCGTCACAATGCGGGTGGCCCGCCAGGATGGCAAGTCCTTTGCCAGGGTGCCCCCGGTCCGGGGTCCCCACAGACAGGTCTTCGTCTGTGGGGTGGAGATCCCTCGCATTTGGGGACCGGGAAATCACGAATTTCATGGCGCGAAGTACCGTCTAACTTTTCGGCCAGTCCTTTGCAGATAATTACGATCTTTTCCTGCACAATAAATTCTGGAGAAAACCGTCATGACCGAAACCATCCAAACCACACCAGCCCCAAACGAGGTAAACGAACCCATCGACGCCTCCGCAAACCCCGCCGTCGCCCGTTGTATGAGCGCCTGGAAGCATGCTAATCAAAGAGAACTCGCCAAAGGAAAATCTGAAGGCACAGCCGCTCATTACGCCGATCAAGCCTATCGCCGCGCCTTGCCGCCGCTTTCCGGTCAGGAAAACATCCGTGACTTCATCGCCTGTGTCGCTTACGGGTTGCTCATCGATGCGATCAATGACAACATTGGCCCCAAGCTTCTCTACGCCGCCCAGGTCGCCTACAGCACAATTCGCGGCCAGTCCACGCCTCCAAATACAGCCCACTGAGGCCCCCCCCCCTCCCCCCCAATATTTATTTTTGGCCCCAATTCCTTGCAGATTAATTCAGCAATCTATGATTCATCGCTTCCGCTCGTTGAATGGATGATGTAGAAAAATGGGTTTCTTCTCAACAAGATAAAGGGATTTCGATCAACAGGAGTTATCCGCCATCCATTTTGCGGACGTATCAGGATATGAGATTCGTGATTTTGCTGTGGAAAACGCTTTGCAGATAATTACGAGGTTTCCTTTACCGCTTCTCGCCGTGTGCTCTAGGAGTTGTTTTTGCCAACTCGCGAACAGAAAAGGCCCCGAATTCCGGGGCCTTTTCGCTAACCTGCGAATGTGCGCGAAGCGCACGCCAATTTGTTAAATCCGCTATCTCGTTTACGCGCCGGCTTGCTCCGCTTCCAGCAGCATCCTCTTGCGCTCGATTCCCCAGCGATAGCCGGTCAGCGAGCCGCTCGCGCCCACCACGCGATGGCACGGAACCACGATCGCCACGCGATTCGTCGCGCAGGCGCGGGCCACGGCGCGCGTCGCCTTCGGATCGCCCAGCTCTCGCGCCAGTTGGCTGTAGCTTCTGGTCTCGCCGCGCGGAATCCGCCGCAGCGCTTGCCACACCTTCAACTGAAACGCCGTTCCGCGCAAGTCCACCTGCGGTGGGGCCACCTGCTCGCTATTCGCTCGCTTGGAATTTGTGGCGTTTGAAGCTGCTGACTGCGATACAGTAGACCTTTTCGATGAGTATTCAGCGTCAACCGTTCGCAGCGCCGCTTCCACCATCGACTCCAGCGACGCATCGCGCTTCAGCGTCGCGGCGGGAAACTCCTCGCGCAAACTGGCCTCGGCTTCATGCTTTGTCCCGGCCAGCGACAGCCAGCAAAGCCCGCGCTTCGTTGCTCCCACAATCACCCATCCGAAGGGTGAATGTGCCGAGCACCATCCAATCTGCTCGCCGTGTCCGCCCTTGGCAAAGCGCGCCGGCGTCATGCCCAGTTGCGCGCCCTCGTAGCCGCGGCTCGACGAACCGAATCCGGCTTTGTAAATCGCATTGGTCACGCTCTCGCCTTGCTTGAGCGCCTTGCGCAGCGTGCCCGCGCGCAATGCCCGTTGATATTGCAGCGGGCTTACGCCGAGCGATTGCTTGAAATGCCGTTGCACGGTGAAGGGGCTCATGCAAACCAGCCGCCCAAGCTCAGCTAGTGGAACGGGACGGTCGTGGTTGGCTTCAATGTACGCGCGAATCTTGTCGAGATCGGGTGTAGCGCTCATGGAAACCATCCTCGCCGATCAGCGCTCCGTCGCGCTACCCGATTCTTGCGCGCAATTCAGAATTTTGCTCGTGTTACTCTATATGGCCAGGAGGATACTATGATTACCGAATACCTCGGGGTCCATTGCAAAGGTTGTGGTGCTCCAATACCTGTTCAGCAAATCTTTCAGAATCATGTCGCGATTATGACGACAAAGACGCTCGGCTGTAGGGTCTGCAAAGAGAGCCATGAATATGGCTATCAGGACCAATGTCGTTTTATTCACGATGATGACAGCGGGAAAGTCCAACTTGTTCGGTCTTTGAGCGATAGTCCACCTCTTCCGCGTGGAGTTGGCGTCTCACATACGATTTGAAGACGTGAAACTTGTAAGAGTTATTGCCGTCTTCGTAGCACCGCCTCGGCCCGCAGCAAATCCTCCTCGGTGTCCACTCCAATGGTGTCTGCCGGAGCCTCAGCCACATAAAGCGCAATCCCGTTTTCCAGCAGCCGCAACTGCTCCAACCGCTCGGTCAGCTCCAGCGGCGAGGGCGCGAGAGCCGCAAAGCGTTCCAGCACGGCTTTGCGATAGGCGTAGATTCCCAGGTGCTTGCGGTAGCCTCTGAAGCCGGAGCCGCCGGGAACCGGATCGCGCCCGCGGCCAATGTCGCGGTTGAAGGGAATCGTCGCCCGCGAAAAGTAGAGCGCGCGCCCATCCAGCGCCGTAACCACCTTGACGGCGTTGGGGTTGTCGATCTCCTCAGGCGGACAGCGAACGGCCAGCGTGCTGACTTCAACCTCCGGCCGCGCAAACAGCTCCAGCAGCGGCGGAAAAAACTCCGCGGTCAGCGTCGGCTCATCACCCTGGATGTTGACGTAAATCTCAGCGTCGATCTGGCGGGCCACTTCCCGCACCCGATCCGACCCGCTGGGGCAGGTTGCCGAGGTCATCGCTACGGGAATCCCGCGCTCGCGGCAAACAGCGGCCACTTCTTCTGAATCTGTGGCCACAACCACAGGGTCCATCAGGCCGCTCGCCCGCGCCGCGCGCCAAACCCACTCGACCATCGGCCGGCCGGCGATCTCGCGCAGTACCTTGCGGCTGAGCCGCGTGGAGCTGAGCCGGGCCGGTATCACGCCGGCAATGCGCTTCGTGCTCATGCAGCCGAGTTTACACGAGCGGAGCGGCAGAGTTCATCCTGGCCATCTGCCTTGCAGATAATTACCACCTTCTATGCAACACTAAGGTTGACCTCGAATCCAGCCGCCCGTATCATCGGTAGAGGGAGTTGCGCGCGGACTTTGTATCCGTCCCTCCCCGGCAGGGCCTCCGCGGCCTGCGTCTTATTTGTCTCTTCCGGCGGGGTAGCTCAGATGGTTAGAGCGACGGATTCATAACCCGTAGGTCGGCAGTTCGATCCTGCCTCCCGCCACCAATTAAATCAACAACTTACACAGGAATCATGTATGCCGGCTTTCCTCGACTTCGTTGAGCGCAGTCGAAAGGGGAGACGCTCATTTCCTTCCACAATCCTCGAATTTGCCCCACACGCACAACGGCCACCCTTGAAGGGTGGCCGCTGCTGTTTTGCTTTAGAAAAGCGCTTTACTGTTCGCTCTTTTCGCTCTTCTCGCTCTTCCGCAGGTTGATGAGGTCGCCAAGGGTGGTGGTTGAGCTGGAGACGGGAGCTTTGTGGCTCTCTTTCTTGTAGTTCTCCACCTGGGCGCGGCTGGCTTCGTGGCCCGAAGAAGCGCGCAGGCTCAAGCCCACCTTTTTCTCTTCCACATTGATCTTGATGATCTTGAAGTCGTGCTCCAGGCCGGTTTCCAGCTTGGCGGCTGCGTCTTCGCCGGCCTCGGAGATGTGGCACAATCCTTCCACTCCTTCCGCGATCTCGACAAAGGCGCCGAATTGCGCCGTGCGGAGCACCTTGCCGTGCACCATGTCGCCGACGCGATGGGTAGCGAAGAAGCTCTCCCAGACGTCGGGCTGCAACTGCTTGATGCCCAGCGAGAGACGGCGATTCTGCGGCTCGACACCGAGAACGACCGCCTTCACCTTCTCGCCCTTCTTCACGATTTCAGAGGGGTGCTTGACGCGCTTGGTCCAGCTCAGGTTGGAAACGTGAACCAAGCCATCAATACCGTCTTCAATTTCAATAAAGGCGCCGAAGTCGGTCAGGTTGCGCACTCGACCCTCGACTACCGTTCCGGCCGGATACTTCTCCGTCAGGTTCTCCCAGGGGTTATCCATCAATTGCTTCATGCCCAGCGAGATGCGCCTATCGGCTGGATTCACGCTCAAAACAACGGTGTCCACTTCATCGCCTGGCTTAACCAGCTTCGAGGGGTGCTTGAGGCGCTTGGACCAGGTCATCTCGGAAAGATGAACCAGGCCTTCGATGCCCTGCTCCAACTCGACAAACGCGCCGTAGTCGGTGACCGAAAGCACGCGCCCGTGGACGCGCGCGCCCACCGGATAGCGCTCCGTCGCGTCCAGCCAGGGGTCGGGCGTCAACTGCTTGAAGCCCAGCGATACGCGCTGCTTTTCTTTGTCGAACTTGAGCACCTTCACCTGGATCTCGTCGCCCACATTCACCAGGTCGCGGGGATGCGTGAGGCGTCCCCAGCTCATGTCGGTGATGTGCAGCAGGCCGTCAATGCCGCCCAGGTCAACGAACGCGCCGTAGTCGGTCATGTTCTTCACCGTGCCGGTCAGCACCGCGCCCTCGCCTAGATGCTCCAGCGTGGTCGCGCGCTTGACGTTCTGCTCTTCTTCCAAAATCTCCTTGCGGCTTACCACTACATTGCCGCGCTTTTTATTGAGCTTGATGACGCGGACTTCGATCTGCTGGCCAAGATAACCATCCAGATTGCGAACCGGACGAATCTCAAGCTGTGAGCCGGGCAAAAACGCCTTCAGCCCGATGTCCACGGTCACGCCGCCCTTGACGCGGCTCACCACCGTGCCCATGATCGAGGTTTTGTCGGCGGCGGCCTTCTCAATTGTGTCCCAGACTCGCAGGCGCTGCGCACGCTCGTAGCTCGCCAGGTAGCCGCCCTCCGGCTCCTCGCGCTCGATCACCACGTCAATCGTCTCGCCGGGTTGGAACTTGACGGCCCCGGTGTGGTCCAGAACCTGTTCGAGCGGCACCAGCCCCTCGGACTTCAGACCCACATCAATGACCAAGTGCTTATCCGTCTGCTTGATTACCGTGCCGGAGACAATCTTGTCGCCATAGGCTTCAACAGCGGCGGCCTCGGCGGCCTGCTCGCGTTCAAAGGCCTCCAGGGCGGCGGAAAAGTCGTCCATGGACTCAAGTCCATGCTCTGTATGAGTAGCAGCCTTGGCCGGTGGCGCGACTGCCGGTTCGGATTTGGCTTGCGGAGCCGCTTCGACTGCTGCCGTGACTTCAATCTTTGGCTCGGCCTGAGCAGCAGGCACGGGTGGCGCGGGATCTTCCGTTGCAACTTCGGCTGCGGGAGCAGGTTCCGCGGCGGCTTTTACCACGGGCACGGACTTGGCTACAGAAGCTACAGGCTTGGATGAGGCATCGGCGTCCAGCGCGGAAATTTCAACTGCTTTAAAGGTTTCTTGGTTGGACGTGGATTCGGGCAACGGCTGCTCTTGCTCCGTCGCAGGTTCGAGTGTTGGGACTTCCATTTCGGTGTTCAGGGTTGCGCTCTCGGGTTCGGGATTGACGACTTTTGCCATTGCTACAGCTCCAGGATTCCTTGCTCCCGCGACGCAAACTTGCCCGCCGCTGGGGGGTGGTCCCTCGAACACGATTGTTTTGAGGGGTGCCGTAGGCCATCCCTGTACGCAAACACGCGCCTGTGACCGGGGTGTCTTCGCAAGGAGCAGTCAGCCCCTCCAGCCTCTTCAAGCTGGCGTGGAAGGCTTCTGGTCTCCTTGGGAAACACACGGCAGGCAACGGCTAGCTGGAGGGCGGCCGCAACTCACTGCTGGAATCCGCGCAGGAAGCTACGCTCACCAGTGTAGCAACCGCCGCTTTCACCCGTCAATGCAACAAACTGGCAATCATGTTTTCATGCGCAGTGTAGCCAAAACAATAGATTTGCGTCTGTCAGCGCGCCCGCGCAACAACCTTCTATACTGATGCAGACGGGATATAACCCATGGACTTTCTCTGGACACCCTGGCGATTTGCCTACGTCACCACGGCGGACAACGATGCACGCCCCGGCGTTCCCGCGCCCCTCGCGGCCTGGCCCGGCGATCACCATTGCGTCTTCTGCAACCTGATGGCCTCCATCGATTACGCCATTGCCGGGGGAATGAGCCGGGATGAGGCCGAATCCGCCGGCGGCCTTGTCCATCGCGGCGAGCACTGTTTTGTCTGCCTCAACGCCTTTCCCTACACCTCCGGCCACGTGATGGTGATGCCTTACGCGCATCTGGACCGGCTGGCCGACCTGCCCGCCGCGGCCGCCCACGAGCTGATCGAGCTGGCGCAGCGCACAGAGCAGGCGCTGGAGAAGCTTTATCACCCGCAGGGCTTCAACTTTGGAATCAACCTGGGCCGGGCCGCCGGTGCCGGTGTCGCTGGGCACCTCCACCTGCACGCCCTGCCCCGCTGGTCCGGCGACACGAATTTCATGACTACCGTGGCCGAAACGCGCATTCTGCCCGAAGATTTGGAAATGACATGGAAGCGGCTGCGGTCGGCATTTGGGGAGCTAGCGAGTTAACGAATCAGCCGCTCTCAATGGCGGCCCGATCAATCTTTCGCTGAACGATCCGGTCGCTCTTCGGTTGAAACATTCTGATACTAGTAATGCGGTTCTTCTGGTGGCTGCCCGGAGTTCATCTCGTCTGGATAAATCACTGTTCCTTCGGCATCGACGACGATCCCTCCACTCCTTCTACTTTCCGTCTTAGCGCCGGGGACGCTGGGAACAATTAACGCGCCGATAATAACAAAGAAGGTCAGCATCGCTCCCATACCGATCCCCAGCTTTGCATAGATATAGTCGCGCTCGCTCATCGCGCCGAATTCGGTTAGGCTATTTGTTGACGGATTGGTTGGATCGTAATAAACAGTTGCGCTTGATTTCAGCAGAACGCCGGCAAGATCCAGAATCTCCCCTTTCAGCGGACTATCGGCGCTTGGTCGTGGACAATTCTCAGATCCGCGATAAGTTGTACCCTCAACGCTGAAGCTGTAATCGCATTTGGGGCGCCACGATCTTCTGTTCGTGTTGTATTGATAACGTATGTTTATGTGCGCAGTCGCTGTGCTCTCGTTTGGAGCCAGCGCGGCGTACTGCTTTGCTTCATAGAAGCAAAAACCGCCAAGGGCGAAGGCAATTACCGCTCCCAGAATCAAGGAACCGGCTATGGATTTCCAGCTTGAACTCATTGGCTCTCCAAATTCTCTTCTGATGGGTATTGGAGAGCAGTGTACGCCGCTGTGCCACGCGCTGACAAAGAAATTTTTTCGGAAGAAACGTAACCTCAAACCCCTTTAACCGATCCCCTGCTTTGCATCGCCGTTCTTCTCGGCCCCGGCTGCCAGCGCCAGCCCCGGTTGCGACCACTCCAGCGACTCCATATCGCGCACTTCGGGCTGCAGTCTTTTTATCTCGGCTAAATCACCGTCGGAGTGAGTCAGTTCGCCCAACTGCCTTCCATAAGAGAAGACTCCGCCCTTGCCCTCGATAGTGCCGAGAAATTTATTGTAGTAATCCATGCTGCTATCGAGCGCATTGCCCAACCTGGAAAGATGTCCCTGCGCGATCACCAGCTTTTCGTAAATCTTCCGGCCCATCTCGTGGATAGCTTTTGCGTTCAAGGTGATCTCCGATTGCTGCCAGCCGAACTCGACGGCCCGCAGCAGGGCAATCAACGTGGTCGGCGTCGCCATCACCACATGATTCTGCGCGCTGAACTCAATCAGCGACGGGTCGGCTTCCAAAGCCGCACTGAACAGCGCTTCACTGGGCAGAAAGCAAACCACAAAATCCGGAGCTTTCTCGAATTGCTTCCAATAGGCCTTGCCCGATAGCTCTTTCAGGTGCGCTTTTACTCGCGCCGCATGAGTCGCGAATCGCAGGGCCGCGTCGGGCGTGCCGCTGGCATCCAAAAATGCATCCAAGGGAGTCTTGGCATCGACGACGATCTCGCGGCCATTGGGCAGTTGAATGGTCATATCCGGGCGCAGCATCTTGTCGTCCTCGTCGCGCGCGGTCACCTGCTCGGAGAACGAGCAGTACTGCACCATTCCGGCGTATTCCACGCAACGCTTCAATTGCAGTTCGCCCCAGTTGCCGCGCGTTTTAGGAGCCCGCAACGCCGTGACCAGCTGCGCAGTCTCGTATTTCAGCGCATCGAGTGAAGCGGGAATCGACTTCTGCATACTTTCGACGAGGGTCTTCACTTCAGAGTATGCCCCGGAACGAGTGGTCTCCATAGCGCGAGCCTGCGCGTCAAGGCTCTTGAGCGCGGCTCCCAGCGGGTCGAGCAGGTTCTTAATCGCCTGTTCCTTGGCCTCCAGGGTCTGCTTGGCCTAGTTGGTTTGTCCGCTAAGTTCTACTTTAGCGAGGGTCAGAAAGCTCTGGTTGTTGTCACGTAGTGCCTTTGCCGCCAAATCACCGAAGGCCGTTTCGATTTCAGTTTTCATCAGAGTGTATTTATTTTTTTCTGCCGCAACGTTGGCCTTCTCCGTAGCAATCTCAGCCGTCAGGCGCGTGATGCTGTTTCGCAATTCACTCAGTTCGATAGCATGCGCGACCTTTTCCGCCTCCAGGCCGTTCAGCCGCTCCCGATACAGTCTGTTCTCCAAATGAGCAGAGTTTTTTCCCAGCCAGTAGCCGAGTATTACTCCGACAAAAACCGCAATGGCCCCTACAACCAGAGACTGCATCGATTATTCCTTTCCCTATTTCGCCTAATATACGCCTTCCGCACCTGGTTTTCCTGCGAATTTCGTCTTGTTTTGCATTTCCTGCACCATGGTCACTCCAGGGCAACCGCATGAAGTTGTTATGCAGATTATTTCCGTTTTCCAGCGCACAATCAATGCATGAACATGGTTTATCGCACAGGCACTTCCTGATCCCTGATCCCTGTTCCATATTCGCTGCTTGGCATGGTGGATTTATGCCCCCAGTACAACAACGGATCTGATAGATTCGAAAGGAAATGGCAGGTATGAAAACCTGGATAAGGATGGAAAGCAAAGAGCGTACCCCGCTTATCCGCGGCGCGTCTGTTGCGATCTATTTGATTCTGTTCACGTTATTTGTCGCATTTTGACTTTGAATGTACCCTCCCCTCGGTGGTCATTTCACCGTTTGTTCGCCTTCAACCGTCAAACCGTGAATGAACTGACTTTCTTCATGCGATTTCCCTGGTAGTCCCTCGCTTTACACACCCCCATCTGCCCGGTAGACTTGAATTTCGGGGCCGTGCGCATTTTTTTCTGGCGTAGTGGTTGTGTTCCCCTGCCGTAACCCGTTAGGCTGGGCAGGCGGGGGTTGTATGAGTGTGCCCCGGAGAGATACTCAAGTTCAAAAATCACGAGGAGAAACACGCATGGCCGTTGAAGAAAAAGTTAAACAGATCATCGTCGAGCAGTTGCAGGTGGACGAGGCCGAAGTAACCCCCGGCGCCAGCTTCCAGGAAGACCTGGGCGCGGATTCGCTGGACGTAGTCGAGCTGGTAATGCAGTTCGAAGAGGCCTTCGACATCGAGATTCCCGACGAGGCCGCCGAAAAGATCAAGACCGTCAAGGACGCGATCGAATACATTGAGAAAAATTCGAAAGGCGGCAAATAGCCCTTGTCCAATTTGCCCCGCAGAGTCGTAATCACCGGACTCGGGCTGGTTTGCGGTGTTGGCAACACCGCGCCCGACGTTTGGCGGCAGTTGATGGACGGAGCCAGCGGCATGGGACCTATCCAGGCCTTCGATACCACTGGCTTCACCACTACTTTTGCCGCCGAGGTCAAGAAATTTGACCCGCTCAACTTCGTAGACAAGAAGGAAGCGCGCAAGATGGCGCGCTTCATCCACTTTGCCTTTGCCGCCACCCAGGAAGCTATCGCCCAGTCTGGTCTCCAGATCACTCCGGAAATTGCCGAACGAGTTGGTGTATTTATCGGTTCCGGCATCGGCGGCTTCGAAATCATCGAGCGCGAGCACACCAACCTGTTGCAGGGCGGCCCGCGCAAGATCTCGCCCTTCTTCATTCCCGCGGCCATCGTCAATATGGCGGCGGGCGACGTGAGCATCCGCTATGGAGCCCAAGGACCGATTTCGGCCACGGCCACAGCCTGCGCCACCTCGGCCAACGCCATTGGCGACTCCGTGCGCATCATCGCGCACGGCGACGCCGACGTGATGATCGCCGGCGGGGCCGAGGCCGCGGTCACGCCGCTTTCGGTGGGCGGATTCGCCTCCATGCGCGCACTCTCGCAGCGCAACGACGAGCCTACACGAGCCAGCCGGCCCTTTGACAAGGACCGCGATGGCTTCGTCATTGGCGAGGGCGCCGGCATTCTCATTCTTGAGGAGCTGGAGTTCGCCAGGGCGCGCGGAGCAAAGATTCTGGCCGAGGTGATCGGCTACGGCATGAGCGCCGACGCCCATCACATCACCAGCATTGCCCCCGAAGGCCAGGGCGCGCAGCGCAGCATGAGAGCCGCGCTCAAGGACGCAGGCATCAAGCCGGAAGAGGTGGGCTACATCAACGCCCACGCCACCGCAACCCCAGCCGGCGACGGCAACGAGTCGCAGGCCATCGAGGCGGTATTCGGCGAGCACGCCCTGAGCCACAAGCTCAAGGTCTCGGGCACCAAGTCCATGCACGGCCATTTGCTGGGCGGCGCCGGCGGATTGGAAGCCGGCATCACCGTGCTCTCGCTCGTCAACCAGATGCTGCCGCCCACCATCAACCTGGAAAACGTCGACCCCGAGTGCCGCCTGGACTATGTGCCCAACAAGGCCATCGCCCACAGCTTCGATATCGCCCTGTCAAATTCCTTTGGCTTTGGCGGCATCAACGCCTCGCTTATTATGCGGCGCTGGACGGAGTAAAGCTGCTATTAACTTTTAGCTTTAAAACGAACAGCGCGAATCCGGAGAGGATTCGCGCTGTTCGTTTCTTTAAGGTTGGAATCCATAGATCAACTGGTGGCTGCCGCAATGCCCACGCCAATCAGCACAAAGATCGCCCACCATCCGAAGACCGCAATATAGCCCGACGTGCGTTTCACTCCCGCCACAATTGCCGTCCCTATCCCCAGTAGCACAAGCGTCCAGATGGTGACTACGTCCAATGAACTAGCCAGAACGTAGAGCGCCCTATTAGCCTCTGCTGGATTGGGGAAGGCGAAGGCCGCTACATTCGTGGGCGCAAAGTTCTTGATATTGAAGGTGTCCGGCTCACCACCCGCGAAGATGACGACAGTCCCCAGCAAGGCTTTGAAGATCGACGGCAGACTCGCATACATCCAGACAGCAAAGATGTTGCCATAGGTTGCCTTGCCGCCAAAGACAAAGTTGATGGTACCCAGCAGCCCGAGCGAGAGGAGCGCTACTCCCGCCAGCATCAACGCCGGATTGGCGATGAATACGCCCTCGGTAATGTACAACGAGATCTTAGTGCCCATCTCCCTCTGTTCAGGCGTGGCCTGCGCCAACCGCTCTTCCGTCTTCGGATCGAGCTTGATCTGGTTGTCCACGACCTTCTGCATACCGATATTGATATAAACGGCAGCAAAAAAGATGTAGCCAACCAATGCCATGATGACAAACGGCATCCACCAGCTCCGGTTGCCGCGCTTGATGTCCTCAAAGGTCTTCGCCGGCGCCGTGAAGGTATTCGCAACGCGCTGCCACTGAGAAAGGCCGGATGCCGCGTCCACAGGTTGAACTCCTATCTCGCTCATATTCCCCCTCGTTCAGCCATATTTGGCTATGGCCGCGATTGTAACCTTGAAGGGCCAGCTTTGCACAGTCAAAATTTATTGAACCGCAGGATTATGAACCCTAATCTGTGAGAAACGGTTGCGGCATTCTTCCGCGACTGTTCCGGAGGAACCGGCGAGCCGCAGGCCGCGCTCGCTGAGCGCGCCGCCAGCATGAAAGCGTTGTGAGGGGTCCGCCGCACAAGGAGGTAGCGGGAAATCCAGAGCAACTCCAGTGTAGGCGGTTTCGGCCTTGTTTCCGAGTACCTCTAAGGGTTCAGCTTTGTCCGATAATTGGCGCTTCCATAGCCATTCCCCTAGCTCTTGACTCGCGCCGCCGCGAATGTTCGACTGATTCAGGAACAGAACCAGGTGAATCCATGGACGTGCCGCAATATACCCTTGAAGATTACGAAAAAGTCTTTGCCGATCGTCATTTGCTGCACGGAGTCGTGGCGAAGTGGGCCATAATCCATCCGAAATCTCCCGCCCTTCTCAGCGCGGAGGGCGATCGCGCAGTCAGTTGGGGCGAATTCGACCGCCGCACCACGGCATTGGCAGCAGAATTACTGCGTCTGGGCTTCGCCAAGGGCGATTTTCTGGTTACCTTACTGCCGCTTACCGTGGATCACGTTTTGCTGGAATACAGCTGTTTCAAAATCGGCGTGATCGTCGCCCCGCTGGATCTGCGCTTGTCTGCCGCCGAGGTACTTCGCGCGCTGGAAATCCTGCGGCCGCGAGGCTTTGTCTCGCTGGGAGTAAAAGCGCCGCTCGATCTTCGCCCGCTGTGGAGCGCCGTGCAGGCGCAGTGCAAATGGATCCAGCATTTCATCGTGGCGGAATCAGAATGCGAGATTGAAGGCACGCAATCCTATGCGTCGATTGCCGAGGCTGCGAATCGTAACGCGACGGAGAAAGATTCTGCTCGCCTGGCAAAAATCTCCGTGGCCGAGGACGATGGCGCGCTGGTCATCTTTACCACCGGCTCGACCGGCTCGCCCAAGCCAGCCCTGCTCTCGCATCGCAATATCACCGTGCAGAACATGTGCATCTGCGGCGCATTTTTTGGCGGAGACCGCGGCACGCGCACCCTGGTTAATTTGCCCGCATCGCACGTTGGCGGCCAGACGGAAGCGCTGATGAGCACGCTCTTCGGAGGCGGCACGGCGGTCCTGGTGGAGATTTTTGACGCCAGTCGCTCGATGCGCGCCATCAGCCGCCATCGCGTGGAGATCCTGGCCCAGATTCCAGCCATGTACAACCTGGAGTGGATGCTGAAAGACTATGCCGGCCACGATCACTCCAGTTTGAAATGTGCCGCCTATGGTGGACACTCTGTCTCGCGGCCGTTTATCGATCAACTGGCAGCCATGGCGCCGGTGATCGCCACCGGATTGGGACTCACCGAAACCGCCGGCTTCTGCACCTACATCCAGGCGAATGCGGAGGACCTGAATTCGTCCAAACAGGAAGCGATTCTTACCTGCGTTGGCGTGGATATGCCCGTCTATCCATGCACTATCCGCATGCCCATGCGCGAGGATGGCAACGCGGGCGAGGAACTGCCCTCCGGCGAGATTGGCCATCTGTGCTTTCGCGGGCCGCAAACATTTCTTGGCTACGTCAACGATCCCGCGGCCACCGCGCAGGCGATCTCGCGCGACGGCTATTTATATACCGGCGATCTTGGTTACAGGGATGCAACAGGCCTGCATCTGACCGGGCGCGAGAAGTGGGTGATCAAATCCTTCGGCTACCAGATCTTTCCTGGCGATGTGGAACGGCACATCTGCACGCTGGCGGATAAGGTGGCCAACTGCGTGGTGGTCGGCGTGGCTCATGCCGTGGTTTCAGAAGCTGTTGTGGCCGTGGTGGAAAAGCGGCCCGGAACGGAAGTGAGCCGGCAAGAACTAGACAAGCACGCGCGGACGTTGGCCTCCTATATGCGGCCGCGTCACTGGATTCTGCTCGAAGCTGGCCAAATGCCGCTGAACCGCGTGGCCAAGCCCGACTACGTGCGTGCCCAGGAGATGGCTCGGCAGGAGATTGCCGCGCTGCGCGAGCGCGGCGAGTGGGACAGCGGTTTGGTTCAGTCGTAATTGACTCCAGGGCTAAAGCCCATGAAGTTTCGATTGGCTTATTGCGATGGTTAAAACCATCGCCTCCCTCCGCATATAAAAACGCGAAACAGAGGGCATTTTGGGGTTAAAAGGGCACTTTTTGGGGTTAAAAAGGGGCAAAAAACGGGGTTTGCAGTTACTGATTCGTCAACAGTGGAAAAATGCAAACTATTGATTTCGTGATAGTTACAAGCAATGGATGGGTTGAAAAAATGATTTCCACAGGGTGGGGGGGGTGGGGGTCAGTCCGTTTTTCGTATTTTTGGCTCGTAATGGAGGGAGGCGAGCGCGACCTGCGCCGCGTAGAGAAGCTGGTTGGCCCTCTTTTCGGGAATCGCCTCAATGAGGATGCCGTGGGCAGCGCAAGCGAGAAAGTCGCGGATATTTTCATAACCGGCCAAAGGAGGCATAGCTTTGCAGTAGGCAGGGCCGGCATGATGGGCGGCAAAGATCGAGTCCATGCTGCCCCCTTTTGAACGTCCCATGTACGCATCGTAGGAGCGCTGCCAGGCGGCGCAGCAACGCTTGATGGCGGCGCGGGCTTGTTTGGCGTTAAGATCGATTTCCGGTAGAGAAATGGCCTCGACCGGTGTGAGTTCGGTTGCGGATTCTGGCGTCATAGTGGATTCGTCCATATAGATAGCGTGCGCCAAATGGACATAATTATCTGCAAAATATTTGCTTCGACGCAGAAATTATTTTAGAGCGGAGTTGGATATGGCACGTGGCATGTTCCTTGAGAAGCGCCTGGAATAGAATCAATATAGAGGCTTGGAACGTGGACGAATCGGAGTTTCCGTATGGCTATGTGCCGGAACACCTGAAGGAAAGGGTCAAAAACTGGAGAAGTCTCTCAGTTGGCGAGCGGCTTGGTCTCACGGATGAGTTGAGTAAAGCGGCGTGGGCGAAGATTGGCGTTGTCCGCGATCCGAGCAAGCCGATGGATAAGACGATCCGGAAGTTTCGCCGCAAGGAGAATGGAGAACTGGAAGCCTGTTGACCGATGTTAACGTTCGATGGTGGCCTCCCAGGTCTCAAAATCGGAACCTGAGGCACCCGACAATCAAAACCGCTCAGACTAGAGGGTAAGAAGATGGATCTCCTGCTTCACCCGCCCACCGTCGCTGGCACTCTTTCCGGCTATTATGAGAGAGCCTTCAAAGACTCAACCGAACTATTTGTAATTACCGCCTATCTCACAGATTGGAACTCTGCTCTGAATCTGAATCCGGAATGCAAACGGTTCCGTGTAATCATCGGCAGCGATTTTGGAATCACGAGAAGGGCCGCCTGCGAGAAAATAATGCGGTGGTTGCCACCTAACCGAAAGGACCAATTCCTGGTTGCTGACCGAATTGATGGATTTCACCCAAAGGCGGTCTTCTGGAAAGACAGGAACGGGGAATGCTTTGCTCTTGTCGGATCCTCCAACCTCACCCGTGCAGCATTCGAGACAAACTACGAGGCAAATGCATTTTGTCAACTTTCGGAAGCTGACTATATCCGAGCAAAGAAATGGGTCATGGACATCGAAAGACAGTCCGTTGTGGTCTCGGAAGATTGGCTTAAAGGCTACATTGAGGCGGCTCCGGGAGGAACGCATAGAGCAAGGCGACGCGGTAAAGGATCACTGGGTTCTGAGTCAGTGATTGAATTCAATCTACCAACGCCACGCAGAATGGAGGAGCTGATTATCCACCGGCGAAAAGCGCTGGTAGCTTACGGACAGCAGAGAATCAAATTGGAAAATCTATTTCGTCGATGTGCTAATGGGCGAATAACCTCAAGTACGTTCTATGAGGAATTACCTCGCTACTGGAGTGAAAAAGTTGGTGATCGCATGCAAGGTTTTGGATTTGAAATAAAAGGTAAACACAGTAACTTCCAGTTGTTGTCGCAAAGCTTCATAAATATTCTCGACGCGCCAGATGAAGACCGGGACTATATGGTGTCAAAAGAAATTGACCAATTGCGCAAGAGGAATGTTCCAACGCGAGGAGCTTTTCTCTCCGAAATGCTCTGCTTGCGATTTCCGAAC
>Ga0326728_10002877_pt1 | contig 55834 bp, 52 predicted proteins | sample MB3enrmetagenome_FD_207602 | JGI IMG/M metagenome (GOLD analysis project Ga0326728, IMG submission 207602) | Lab enriched peat soil microbial communities from McLean, Ithaca, NY, United States - MB31MN | ecosystem: Environmental > Terrestrial > Soil > Wetlands > Peat | place: USA: New York... | reverse complement strand
CTGCGGCTCTCGGAGCTGGATCCGCCGGAAGCGCCCGAGGGCAAGGAAACGGCTATGTAGTGACCAAAGTCAGAAACCAACCATGTGGTTGCAGTCGGTTACGAGGCAAAAGCGCAAACATGCGCTAGGGCTTCATCCGCCGGGTGGAGCGGTTCCAGTCCATGCTTATACGGACGTTCTCGGGCGTCTGCTGCAGCTCAGGCAAGGCTTTTGTGACCTGCTGAAGCAGACGGCAGAGATCGGCTGTCCATTGATGGGGTTGATCTGCTGGCCTTACGAACAGCCGCGGCTCGGCAAGCAGATGGCAGCCGGCGCCGATACCAGACCGCTGCGGCCTGATGCCGATGGTCGCGACGAACAACACCGACGTGTCTTGCCGAAAGAATTCCTGGACGACCTGCTCCATGGAATAGGTTGCCCAGTTTGAGATTTCCGTGAATATGCGCCATCCGCCGTCGCAGACGACGATCCCCCGGATGCCGGTGTATCCGCTTCGCCGCAGTTGATCGGCCTTCCGCTTCAAGGCATTGAACAGCGGGTTTTCATCCTTCACAGTTGTGCTTGTGTAGCTGCCGTAGGAGAGGCTGCCGACGCCCCAGCCTTTTCCGGGCTGGTACTCAATGGAGACATAAACATCTGGCGACTGATGAGCGACGTGATGGGTGCGCGGAACGAGCGGATCCTCCTGGATCGCCCGGATGTAGTCGTTGAAGGCAGCATTGAATATGATCGCGTCGAACTGGTCGGCTGGAGGCAGAAGAAGTTTGCGCTTTCGGCCTTGGCCGACGGGCCTGTTGCTCCTCGACGCAGAACACGAAGCGGCCCGTCCGGATTTTCGCTTTTTCGACGCGACGATTGAACTCGTTCCGAAACCGCTCGATGGGATTACGCTGATGTAGGCTCTCATCCGAAATGGCGGCGATATCTGCGCCGAACCTCAAGCCGCGAGCTTCAAACACGAGGTCAATCGGCCTTGCTCCGATGGGCGGCTCGTGCTGAACACGGCCGAATTGCGCAAACACGGAAACAAGCACGACTTCCCACTCCGTGGCGACGTAGTCTCTCGAGACCGTATTGAGACGCCGCACCCAATCCCGTAGCTGTTCAGTCGAGACGAAGCTAGCGGTGGCATCAAGGCATCGCTGAATGACCCGCCGGGCGAAAAGCGCCATAGACTCATTGATAGCACCTGGCAAGCGAGACGGAACGCGTGAGGAGCGGCCGCGACCCAAACTGGGCGCGCGGCGGATCGAAGGGAGTAGACCTTGCGACGACAGTGTTGGTTCGGCTGCGCCTTGTTCCCAGGTTCAGGGATTACTCCCCATAAACGAGCTTGCCTCCCGGAACGCGCTCGGCAACGATCCAGCCCGCCCGGCCTACTCCAGTGACGCCCCACCACGCCACCATTCCCCGCCCCCCGCATCTCCCCGGTCACCACAATCTCCCCCCGCCAAACCCCACAAAACCCACCCTTCCGCCCCCACCACCCCCAAACCCACCGCACCCCGTGCTACCCTCGGCCCACCATGCCATCAGAAGCGCAAATCCGCGCAAATCGCAGAAATGCCCAGGCCAGCACCGGCCCCCGCACCCCGGAAGGCAAGGCCATTTCCAGCGCCAATTCCACCAAATACGGTCTCACCGGCGGTTTCCGCGTCCTCGGCGAAGAAAGTCAGGAAGAGTTCAACAGCCCGCCTGACCTCTGATTCGAGCCGTCTCCCGTCCCTGCTATTCGCTCCGCAGCGTCTGCATGGGGTCCACTGACGCGGCGCGCAGGGCCGGTATGTACGCCGCTGCCAGGCTCGCCAGCAGCATCACGCAGCACGCGACGGTCACGAAGATCGGGTCACCGGGCTGAATGCCGAACGCGATGGTCTTCAGCAGCCGTTGAGCGGCCACCCCGCCGGACACGCCGATCACGAGGCCGAACACCACCATCCGCATCGCGTCTCTCAGCACCATCCCGAGCACCGTCCCCCGCCCGGCGCCGAGCGCGATACGCACGCCGATCTCACGCTGCCGCCGCGTCACCGTGTACGACAGCACGCCATAGAGGCCCACCACGGTCAGCACCAGCGCAATCCCGGCGAAGCCGCTCATCAGGACAGTAAGGAACCGCGGCACGGCTATTGCTTCCGCCGCCCTCTCTTCCCCGGTGCGAACCTCGAACATCGGCGCTTCTCTGTCCAGCCCCGTCAGCACCGCCCGCGCGGCCGGTTCGATTTGCTGTGGAGGAACCGCCGTGCGCAGGACAACGGTGCCGATGTCCCAGGAAAGCTGCTTGTACGGGTAGTAGAAAATCGCATCGGAGTTCGCCGCCAGGGGCGACTGCCTGGCGTTGCCGACGATGCCGACAATCTCGCGCATCAGCATCCTGTCCTCGCCGGTGTTCGTCCCGCCCGGCTCGATTCGCTTGCCGATCGCGTCCTCGCCAGGAAAGTACCTGCGTGCGAACGCCTCGTTCACGACGAGGACCCGGGTTGCCGTGGCGTTGTCCCGCTCGGTGAAGTCGCGCCCCCTCAGAATCGGCATGCGCATCGCGCGGAAGAACCCCGGTGTCACAATCGCCATCGCTGAGGTTGGCCATTCAGAAGGCGCCGCCGGACGCTCCTCGATATTGAAACCCACGCCCATCTGAGAACCCGTCAACGGCATGGGCCATCCGGTGGCGGCCTCTTGCACCCCAGGAATCGCGCGCAGCCGCTCGCGCAGCCGATCGCTGAATGCGACCTGCCCGGCGGTCTCGTAGCGCGCTTCCGACAGACCGATGCCGAACGTCAACAGATGATCGGTGCGAAAGCCCAGGTCTCGCCGCTCCAGGTACACGAAGCTCGAGATCAGCAGCTCCGCTCCCACCAGCAGGACGAGTCCGAGCGCGATCTGACCGGCGACCAGCGATGCCCGCAAGCGATGCCGTCCCCGCGCGATGCCCGATGCCCCCAGCTTCAGCGCAGCGGCGACATCGACATGCATGACCTGGAACGCCGGAGCCAGGCTGAACAGCACCACCGTCAGCAGTGTGACTGCGATCGAGAACCCAACCACGCGAAGGTCAATACCGATCTGCGCGATGCGCGGCGGTATCTGGATGTTCTCGCCCCCCAGACGCAGCACCAGCTTCAGCACCAGAGCGCTGATCAGTATCCCGCCCGCGCTGCCGAGCAGCCCGAGCACCATGCTCTCGGTCAGCAATTGCCGGACCAGCGCCCGTCGAGATGCTCCGAGTGCGGTTCGCAGGGAGAACTCGCGCGCGCGTTCGGTGCTCCGCACCAACAGGAGATTCGCGACGTTCGCGCAGGCGATCAGCAACACCAGCATCACCGCGGCGAGGAGAATGTAAAGCGGCCTGCGAGTGTCTCCGACGATCCGTTCCAGTTCCGGCACAACCAGTGTCCGCGAAATATTGGTGTTATTGTCGGGATCCACGGCCACCAACGCCGCGCCGATCTGATCCATCTGCGCCTGCGCCTGCGCGGGAGTCACGCCGGGCCTCAGCAGGCCTATCACATTCGTCACCCTCGCCCCGCGCTGCCGGGTCAGCGGCGTGTGATCACTCACAGACGCGTCTTCGGCGAGCGTGGTCCACAACTGCATTGGCTGCGCGTCCTCAGGGAACTGGAATCCGCGCGGCGCCACCCCGGCCACCGTGAACAGCTTGCCGTTGATGCGAATCTGCCGGCCCACGATTCCGCGGTCGCCACCGAAGCGGCTCTGCCACAGGCCGTGGCTGAGCACCACCGTGTGCGCGCCCGCCTTTTCCTCTTCGGGAAGGAAGCTGCGCCCCAGCTCGGGCTGCACGCCCAGCAGCGGAAACAGATCCCATGAGACGATCACACCGGACACCCGGATGGCGGGCAGCGAATCGGTGAGCGTAAAGTCCGCGTCGCGGTAACACACCAGGTGCTCGAAGACGCGGGTCTGCGCGCGATAGTCGAAGAAGTTCGGATAGGAGAGGTTCGTCGGATGCGGGGCGCCGCGCCGGTCGATGTTGCGAAACGACATCAGACGGTCCGGCTGCGCGAACGGCAGCGGACGCAGCACCACGTTATCGAGCACCGCGAACACCGCTGTGCTCGCGCCGATCCCCAGCGCCAGCGTGAACGCGGCCGAGGCCGTGAATCCCTTCGCGCTCCACAGCGCGCGAATCGCGTGGCGCACGTCCTGCGCCAGCACATCGAGCGGCGGCAACGCGCGCCGCTCCCTCATTTCTTCCCTCATCTGAGTGACTCCTCCAAACTGCCGCCGCGCCGCGTAACGGGCCTCAACGGGATCCATGCCGCGCGCGACGAAGCGCTCTGCCAGCATCTGCAGATGACTGTGGACCTCTTCGTCGAATTCCCCGTCCAGCCGCTGCCGGCGGAACGTCCCCATGAGCCGCGATAGCAGCGTGTGCAGCATCGGCTTAGTGCGTACTCTCCAGCCGCAGCACGCGGCCGATGACACCGGAGATGCGTGCCCAGCTCTCGGCCTCGCGCGCCAGTTGTTTGCGCCCGGCCTTGGTGACCGAATAGAATCTCGCCTTGCGCTTGTTTTCCGACGCGCCCCACTCGGAGCGAATCCAGGCCTTCTGCGCGAGGCGCAACAGCGAGGCATAGACGGTGCCCTCGTTGAGCCGCAGCATGTCCTCGCTGAGCTGCTCGATGCGCCGTGCGATGCCATAGCCGTGCAGCGGCCCCAGAGCGTCGAGCGTCTTGAGCACCATCAGGTCCAGGGTGCCCTGCAGGACTTCCGAATGATCCTTTGGCATAACCAAAGGAGTATCCTACCACACTTCCTTTGGGATTGCCATAGGTCGTCAGATCGACGTAAGGGTTGGCCACCAGGAAGCTGCCTGAAAACGCCGCTCCGGGAAGCCCTGGCTACTCCATCCGTTTCGTCGGCTGCTCGGAGAGCCTCGCCGGTCGCTCCCGCGACGACCCATCACACCACGATCCCCGCTCCCCCCACTCCCCGTTCACCACAATCTCCCCCCGCCAAACCCCACAAAACCCACCCCTTCCGCCCCCATCACCCCAAAAACCAGCCCACCCCGTGCTACCCTCGGCCCACGATGCCATCAGAAGCCCAAATTCGCGCCAATCGCAGAAATGCCCAGGCCAGCACCGGACCCCGCACCCCCGAAGGCAAGGCCATTTCCAGCGCCAATTCCACCAAACACGGACTCACCGGCGGTTTTCGCGTCCTCAGCGAAGAAAGTCAGGAAGAGTTCGACGAACTGGTCGCCGAATACTGCACCACCTACGCGCCCGCCAACTCCCACGAGCGCTTCCTCGTCGAGGAAATGGTGCAGGCCCGCTGGCGCATCGCCCGCCTCCGCCGCCTCGAGGCCGGCATCATTGAGGACATGATCGAAGCGCGCGGCGCCGTCAACGCCGATGCCGTCATGTCCGCCGCGCTCTGCAACGGCACCGCCACTCCCCTGACCGAGCTCCAGCGCTACGCCGCCTCCATCGAACGGTCCGGCCACCGCGCCGTCCACCAGCTCCTCGCCCTCCGCAAACTCGCCGCCCAAACCGCGCGCGATGCGGCACGACGAAACGAAGCCAATTCCGCCTCGTCCGCCAACCCGCGCCCGCCCGCCGCAACGCCGCCAACCCCCAGTAACAACGGGGATAACGTCGCATCCCCACCCTCCGATCGCGATCCCGCCGGAAGATGTGGTCCCGCCTCGCCGGATTGGCGCGAGGAGGCGCCCCACGCCGCATAAACCCCCGAAAACGCCTCAATCCCCGCAGGCCGTCTGCCCCGGCCCCTCGCCGGCGCTTCCCGGACGCGCGGCGACATCACCGCGTATCCGTCGACTCCCCTCCGCCGGTGCTATAAAGGAATCGAACAGCACAGTCGTTAAGAAGGTGAGGTTCGCCATGAGCCAGCACCTGTCCGTGAGCCGCCGGGGCGTGTTGAAGGCGTGTCTCGGCGCAGCCTGGTTCGGCCCCATCGAGGGCAAGTCCAGGGTTGTCATATCCCGCGACCCGTCATTGCGCGCGGCCGGCGCCACACCCGATTCCCGGCGCGTCCTCAACCTGCTGGACCGCGCCATGCAGGCTTTCTTCGATTCCGACTCGCCCGTGGAAGCCTGGAAACAGGTAGTGCGCCCCGGCGAAGTGGTGGGACTCAAGGTCAATTGTCTGGCCGGACGGGGCACCGCCTCCACCAGCGTCCATCTTGTCGAGGCCGTCTGCGAGCGCCTGCAACAGGCGGGCGTGTCCCGAGAGCACATCGTCATCTGGGACCGGCTGGCCTCCGATCTGGAGAGCGGCGGCTTCCACCCCGGCTTCGGGAGCGGCTCCCACGGCGAGCGCATTCGCTGCGTCGGGAACGATGACGCGGGCTATGAGGATACGCTCGCGGTGTTCGGCAGCGCGGGCAGCCTCGTGAGCAAAACGCTGACCCGGACCTGCGACGCGGTGATCAACATGCCGGTGCTCAAGGACCACGGCATCGCCGGCGTGACCATGGCGCTCAAGAACTTCTTCGGCGCGATTCACAACCCCAACAAGTACCACGGCAACGTGGGCGATCCGTACGTCGCCGACGTGTACATGCTCTCGCCCATTCGGCAGAAGGTCAGCCTGACCATCTGCGACGCGGTCACGGCGCAGTATGACGGCGGGCCGTCCTTCATGCCGCAATGGAGCTGGCCGTTCAACGGGCTCATCGTGGCCCGCGATCCGGTGGCGCTGGACTACATCGGGTGGCAGATCATCGAAGCGAAGCGCGCCGAAAAGCGCCTGCCCTCGTTGCGGGCGCTGAAGCGCGAGCCCGTCTGGATCGCCACCGCCGCCGATGCCCGGCACCGCCTGGGCACGAACGATCCGAAGCGTATCGAACGCGTGGAGGTGTGACATGGACCGCCGTCAATTCCTGCAAACGGCCGCGCTTCCCGCGCTCGCCGGTTGTGCCGCCGGATACGCGTCCGCCGCCGCGGAGAGCGATACGCCGTTCACGGTGGAAGCGCGTTACTACGAGAAACTCCCCAACCGGAAGATCCGTTGCAAGCTGTGCCCGCGGGAGTGCGTGATCGACGATCACGAGCGCGGTTACTGCGGCGTGCGCGAGAACCACGGCGGCTCGTACTACACGCTGGTACACTCCCGTGTCTGCGCGGCGCACATCGATCCGGTGGAGAAGAAGCCGTTCTTCCACTTCGGCCCGGGGACGCTGGCGTTCTCGGTCGCCACGGCGGGATGCAACGTCAACTGCCGCATGTGCCAGAACTGGGACATCTCCCAGGTGCGGCCGGAGCAGGTCCACGCCGAACGCATCTCTCCGCGGGATCTGGCCGAACTGGCGCGCCAGTACCGCTGCCCCTCGGTCGCCTACACCTACAGCGAGCCTGTGGTTTTCTACGAGTACATGCTGGATTCCGCGCGGGCGGCGCGCGCCGCGGGAGTCAGGAGCATCGTCGTCACCGGCGGCTTCATTCAGCAGGATCCCCTTCGCGAATTGTGCGGGTGCGTGGACGCGGTAAAAGTGGACCTGAAGGGCATCACCGAGAAGTTCTACAAAGAGGTAGTCAACGGCGAGCTGAAGCCCGTCCTGAACGGGCTGGTCACTCTGCGCAAGCAGGGTATGTGGACAGAGATCGTGTACCTTGTGATTCCCACGCTGAACGACAGCGACCAGGAGTTCCGGGACCTGGCTCGCTGGGTGAAGTCGGACCTGGGTACGGACGTCCCCCTGCACTTCTCGCGCTTCCACCCCGAGTACCTGCTGAAGAACCTCCCCGTCACCCCGCTGGAGACGCTGGAACGCGCCAAAGCGGCCGCCGACGCCGAGGGCCTTCACTATGTCTACCTTGGCAACGTGCCCGGACATCCCGCGGAGAGCACGTATTGCCCGAAGTGCCGGCGCAAGGTGGTGGAGCGCGCGGGCCTGGAAGTGCAGGCGGTTCATCTGCACAAGGGCAAATGCCAGTATTGCGGGCAGGCGATTCCCGGTATCTGGGAGGTCTGAATTCCATGCGTATCATCTTCCTCGTCATTGCAATCCTGCCGTTTTTCGCGTTGTCGTTCTGCACGAAGCGACCCTTACCGTCCGCGAAGCAGCCCTCGCCGTCCGCGAAGCAGGCGGCCAGGCCGACGGCCGTCGCCGGGTCGTTCTACCCGGCGGACCCCGCGGAACTCGGGAAAATGGTGGACCAGTTTGTGGCCGACGCCAAGGACCCTGCCGTGCCTGATGTGATCGCCATCGTCGCGCCTCATGCAGGCTACCAGTTCTCCGGCCCCGTGGCGGGGTATTCGTATGCCCTGCTGAAAGGCCGTAAGCCGCAACGGGTGGTGGTGATCGCTCCCTCACATTACGAGGCCTTCGACTTCTCCTCGGTCTATGACGGCGCGGCGTACTCCACGCCGCTGGGCGAGGTGCCGGTGGATCGGGAGTTTGTCAACCGTCTGGTGCGGATGGACCCCTCCATCCAGCTCTCGGCAACCGGGCACACGCCCACCGCCGACAAGCGCGAGCACTCGGTGGAAGTGCAGCTCCCGTTCCTGCAGCGCGTACTGGGCGAGTTCAAGCTGGTGCCCATCGTCATGGGCGATCAGAGCTGGAGGAACTGCCGTGCGCTGGGGGTGGCCCTGGCCAAACTGATTCAGGGAAGCGATACCCTGATCGTGGCCAGTTCCGACCTGTCTCACTACCATCCTTACGATGACGCCGTGCGCATCGACCACAAGACTTTGCAGGGGATTGAGCAGTGGGACTATCTCAGCATGTCGTCGAACTTCGACCAGCGGAACTGGGAGGCGTGCGGCGGCGGGCCCATCATTGCCGCCATGATCGCCGCGGAGCGACTGGGCGCCAACCAGGCGCGGCTGCTGAAATACGCCAACAGCGGCGACACTGCCGGTGACCACAGCCGCGTGGTCGGCTACGGCGCAGTCGCCTTCAGCAAGGGTCCGGCGCGAAGCATCGCCCCGGAGACCGCTCTCGCCCTCAGCCAGGAGGAGAAAGACGAGCTGCTCCGGATCGCCAGGAAGTCGGTGGAAACCGCCGTTCGGGAAGGGAAGCCGTATCAGTGTCCGGCGCCGAAGCTGTCCGCGCTGGCCACCGACCGCGCCGTGTTCGTAACACTCACGAAACGGGGCGACCTGTGCGGTTGTATCGGCTATGTGCATGCGATGCAGCCGTTGTATCTTGCCGTGCGCGACGTGGCGGCGCTGGCCGCGTTGCAGGACACGCGCTTCCCGCCGGTAACCGCTCCCGAACTCGGCGAGTTGAGCTATGAAATCTCGGTGCTCTCACCGCTGCGCCACGTGCAGGATCTCAGCCTGATCCGCGTGGGACTCGACGGCCTGCTGGTCCGGAAGGGCGATACGCAGGGCCTGCTGCTCCCTCAGGTGGCCACCGAATACAACCTGGACCGCCACGCCTTCGTGCAGCAGGTCTGTGTGAAAGCGGGTCTGCCCTCCGACGCATGGCGCGACAGCGATACCGACATATTCGTCTTCACGGCGGTGGTGTTTGGCCCCGCTCCGAAGGAGGCTTTCGAGGAGCTCCGGCTTCACGCATGGATGCCGCTGCAAGGAGCGCTGGCACCAGATTCACCAAAGCCAGCAGCAGCGACGTTTTGAGAAAACCGTACACGGGTATCAGGTACGCGCTGAACACGATGGCGCCCGCGCAGGACCCCGCAAGATCGAGGCCGTAGAGCGAGCCGATGCTGCCGCGGCGCGGCCCATCCGCGCGGGCAAAAAAGACACGGCTGGCAACCGGAAACTGGAACCCGCCCAGCACGCCACATAGCACCGCCAGCAGAGGAAACAAGACCTGGCCCACCACCGCCAATTGTGCGGGCTGGCTCAGCCGCGCAACCGCGGCCAGACATGCATACACCAGCAGCGGGCATAACACCGCCATTGCCTGTAAGCCCGCCAGCAGCCGCATCTCGTTCGGACGTGCGCGCCGTAGTCCGCACCATGCGCCGCACGCCAGTCCGCCCATGAAGCCCGCGATGACGATGGCAAGCTGGTGGTACACGGAACCGTAGACCGCCTGAAACGCGAGCAGCAGCAGGATCTCGAAACCGATCATCGTGAGCCCCATGGCAGCCACCGAGAACCCGGCGGTCACACGCGCGCGCTGGTCTTTGGCCGGCAGACGGCGCGCGAACAGTGCCGCGGCAAACAGCAGCAACGCCGCGCCACCGGCGACCGCTCCGAACGGCACCCGTCCGAGAACCTGGAACAGCCGCCGGTAGATGCTGTGGAACCGCGTGCTCCACAGCGTCACATCGAAGTAGTAGGCGATCGGCGCGAAGTCCCGATTCACCGGCGTGGCCGGTTGGGGACGGATGTCCGACTCGAGCTGGGCCATGCGGTCGGGCGACATGCGGAACGGAAGGTAGAACTCGGAGACGTAGCCGGTGCGCAGATGCCGCGCGCGCAGCCGCTCCAGCAGCACGGACGGGTCCGCGGTGAGGATGCCCGGCCGGGTGGTGGCGCAAAAGTGAACGGTGTCGCCGGGAATGGCCACCACTTCGGGGAAAGCCTCGCGCAGGGTCTTATGAATGCAGCGCAGGAACTCAGCCGCGGCCGGGCTGATGTAGTTCTCGGACGCGGTCACGTGCAAGGAGAGGATTCCGCCGGGATTCAGCGCGCGCCTCGCTTCGCGGAAGAATTCGAGCGTGTAGAAGCGATTCAGTTGGGCCGTGTCCGGGTCGGGCAGGTTGACGATGATGACGTCGAACGTGGCGCGGGCGCTCTTCAGGAAGAGGCGGCCATCGCTCGCATGCACGTGTACGCGCGGGTCGGTGCGGGCCGGCGCCCATTCGCGCGGGAACCAGGTGGCGGCCATTTCCAGGATCGCGGGGTCCAGCTCCACATAATCCAGGCGCTCGAGGCTGGGGTGCCGGAGCGCCTGCGCCAGACTTCCGTTCACGCCGCCGCCGATCAGCAACAGACTCCTTGGCTGCGGATGCTCCAGCAGAGCGAAGTGTACGGCCTCCTCGGCGGCCGCCGGATTGGGTGCATCGAAGAGTACGAGGCCGTTCTCGTACAAGGCGGCGCTGTCCTCGGTCTTCGCCACCACCAGGTTGCCGTAGACGGAATTGCGCGCCGCCACCACGTGAAAGCCGCGCCACAGCAGCGCCCGTGACCAGTCCTCCAATCCTCGTGCGGCGACCGGAAACACCAGCGCGGCAAAGACGGCGAGCAGCGCGGCCACCACGGCGCGCCGGATCGGACGCGCGACGGAAGTAAGCATGCCCGCGGCCGCAAGATTCAGCAGGGCCAGCAGCGCGGCCATGTCGAATGCGCTCAGCCAGCGAATCAGAATCACGCCGGCCAGCAGCCCTCCCGCGCAGGAGCCCGCCGCCTCCAGCAGGTATGCCGAGCTGGTGGCCTCCGCGGAGGAGCAGGCACTCTCTTCGGCGTAGAGCCGGCTGCCGGCGGCAAACAGCCACCCCGACACTATGCAGAAGAAGCCCAACGCCAGGAACGAAGTGAGAAACATCGGCCCCGGCCCAAGGATCTCTCCGGGAAGAGACCCGAGGACCGCTCTGCTGGCGCGGACCGCGACGATCGAGACCGGGAAGGCTACCGCGATCGCGCCCTCCAGCGCGGCCACCAGCGTACGTGATGCCACCCGGTTGCCCACGCGCCCCATGAGGCTGCTGCCAATCGCCGTCCACAACAGCCACGTGCACAGCATCAGTCCCAGCGTGATCTCGTTCCCATAGAAAACCACGATCAGTTCGCGCATGAGGACGATCTGCGCAATCACCGCCGTGAACCCGATCAGGATCAGGACCGCGCGCAGTCTCGCTTGTGAGCCCACCCCTACAGAAGTAGACTGAAACTGGCTCCGAGTAAAGCGTGAACTTATGGCCAACGCTCCCGAGAACTACCGGCGCCGCGACGCGCTGCTAAGGCTGGCGGGACTCGCCGGGCTGAGCACCACCGCCGCGGGCCTGGGTTTGTGGCTGCGCGATCACAGCCGCCGGCCCGAAGAACCTCCCGCCGTGGGCCGCCAGCGCGATTTCACCGTCCCGGCCGATCCCCGCCTTCCCGAGATGACCATCGTCCGCGGCGACGACCCGCGCACGCTGGTCCGCGGCGCGATGCGGCAACTCGGTGGCGTGGAGCGTTTCATCGCGCGCGGCGATGTGGTGGTCATCAAGCCCAATATGTCGTGGGACCGCACCCCCGAGCAGGCCGCCAACACCAATCCCGAGGTGGTGGCGGAGGTGGTCCGAATGTGCCGCGAGGCGGGCGCGGGCGACGTGATTGTGACCGACGTGAGCATCAACGAGCCGCGCCGCTGCTTCGAGCGCAGCGGTATCGCCGCTGCCGCGCGCGCGGCCGGAGCGCACGTCATCCTGCCGGAGGAGAGGCGATTCCGCGAGGTGGATCTGCGCGGGGCGGTGCTGGGCTCGTGGCCGGTGCTGGAGCCGTTCCTCGAAGCGGACAAAGTGATCAACATCCCCATCGCCAAGCACCACAGCCTCACCGGCGCGACGCTGGGCATGAAGAACTGGTACGGCATCCTGGGCGGGCCGCGGCACCGGCTTCACCAGCGCATCCATGAGAGCCTGGTGGACCTGGCCGAGTTCATGCGCCCGACGCTCACCATCGTCGATGCGTGCCGGGTTCTTTTCCGCAACGGTCCGGGGGGCGGAAATCTCGCCGATGTGCTTGCCGCAAAGACTCTCATCGCGGGAACCGACCCCGTCGCCGTGGATGCGTATGCGGCGAAGACCTGGTGGGACCTGGATGCCGGCAGCCTTCGGTATCTCCAAATTGCCGCCGCCCGCGGGCTCGGCGCCTGGGATCTGACGAAGGTGCGGACCAGCCGGGTAACGATATAGCTCCGGGCTTCCGTGCGCCAGCTCCACGTCTTGTAAAGTCCGGGCTGAACTTCCCGATCATCCTGGATTCCGCGTGCGATGTCGCTGAGACCCTGGAAGCGCTGCTTCCGGGGTCATGACTGGTAGGGCCCGCCTCCCTCAAAGACTCCAACGAAGAGAGCCCGTGTGCACAGCCAGTTCCGCCGACACCTCTTCAGATCCTGCTCAAAGTGGTGATATCGATTCTGGTCTAAGTGGTATGGTCCGGGAACCTGGCCGGCGCAGCAGCGTCAAATGTGTTAGAGGGTTGCGCGGGGGTTCACTCATCGCGCAGATGCCCGAGGAGGCTCGGATGCAAGCCACCGCTTGGGTTTGCGCCGTTCTATGCGCGACGCCGCTGTTTGCAGGCGAAAGGATGAGCGTCTCGGTCTGCACTATGGGACGCCTGAGCAAAAATGTCATGGCGGGAGCCGAAGCCGAGGCGGCGGCGCTGTTTCACTCCATGGACATCGAGATCGTGTGGGCCAGGTGCGAGGCTGCACCAATTGGGGAGGAAGCGGCGCAGCAGCACTGGTTTACAATCCGGCTGCGTGACGGCGGGCCCGTAGTCACGGGTCCGGCATCGCTGGATACTCTGGGCGAGGCTTTCTTTTCGGACGATCAGGGAAGCTATGTGGCGGACGTGTACTATCAGGCAAGCCAGGCGCTGGCTTCCCGGCAACAGGTCGAGCCTGCCGCACTGCTGGGCTACGTAATGGCGCACGAACTCGGGCACTTGCTGCTCGGCCCTGGGCATGCCCCCAATGGAATCATGCGCGCGGCGTGGGACAGCAAAGACCTGGAGGCTATCCGGTATGGGTCGCTGAAATTCACCGGTGCGGAAAGCGCGCGGATTCACAAGGTGTTGCAGGATACCGTTAGTCGCACCGCCAGCGCCTTCTGATGCCCAGGAAGAAAGAACCACAGACAAACAGGCAGCAACAGGAAGGACTGTGGCCGACCTCTGTCCGCACGGCTGAGAATGATACCAGCTTGGTTTTGCGCGGTTGGCTGCCTGTTTCCCGACCACCTTTCGACCGGAAGCTTCGCTCGCCTACAGGTTGCGTTTCAGAAACGAGCAGATGTGGTATCCGGCGATGAACTTGAACGGGAACTCGCCCATGGTGTAGTGTCCGCAGGGCAACGCCACCACGCGATGATCCGCCCCGGTACGGGCGATGCGGCCGAGGATGTCCAGGGACAGCTCCGGCAGGAAGGTGGTGTCGTATTTCGTGTAGAGGAACAACGATTTTTGCGGGCGGCGGGCGAATTTCTCGACATAGCTGATGGGGCTGATTGCCAGCCATGCTTCCCTCAGCCGGTCCGCGTCGATGTGCCCCTCAATGCCTTGCCGGATGTGACGGGTTGACAGCCCGGTCCAGACCACGTCGCCAAAGTAGGTAGAGCAGTGGTTGAAGACGTTCACGGCGATGCGCGGATCGTGCGCGGACACCAGAAAGGCAAAGCAGGAGCCGAGACTGGTTCCCACGATGCCCAGCCGCTCATAGCCCTGGGTCTGCAGCCAGTCGAAGCAGCAACGGACATCGATCACCGCCTGGCGGGTGGCGTCGATGGTGCGGCCGATGTTGGCCGATACCGCATAGTCGGCCCGCTCCAGCTCGGCGGGCATGCGGTAGTCGTGATAGGGCAGGCTGATGCGCAACGCGGAGATCCCCAGCGCCGCGATGCCCCTGGCCAGAGCGTTGTGCGCGTGTTGTGGCGCGTTCCAGTGCGGCAGCACCACCACCGCTCTCGCCCGCGGCCGTCCGTTGCGGGAAGCGGCGGGAAACCACTGCCCATGGACCTTGTTGTTCTCGGGCCATGGCGTCCGCACGGGAGACGTGAACGTCAGCAGGCTGTCACTGAGCCGGTAATCCTGGGGGCGCTCATACGCATAGAATGCATCGCTTTGGGCGATGGCAAGCCGGTTCAGCTTACGAAGGTAGTCCTCCGGCGTATCTCCGTTGCGCGGATCGAGGCGCGCGGGGGGCCACTCCCGCGACCAATCCTCGCCCCATTCGAACGGACGCACCACCCGGTTTGTGGAGCGGAAGCACAGGCGGTTCTCCCACTCCTCCATCCACTTTGCGTAGAGGTTCTTCATTCCTGGTGATTGCTTACTCCAAGGATAACGATTCTGTGTGTCGCCGCGATGACCGCGGGGGGCACGGCGACAGCCGCGTTTTTGCGGCGCCAGACAGAATGCGGCTGCCGCGCATGTCCATCCTACTTCAGATTGATGGTCCCCCGGCAGCGCGCGGACCCGCAGGAACAAGGCACCTTCTCGACGTGCTTCTCGAAACGGTAGTCCACCGTCAATTCTTCGCCTTTCCGGATCGCGCGGGCGCTGTAGTAGAGAATGTGCCCCTTCACGATGCGCGCCACGATGTTGGGATCGCAGGAGTGATTGATAAACTCCGCTCCGCTGCCGCCTACCGAACCGTCGACGGACCAATAGGCGTCGAGCGTGAAGATGTAATTGAACGGACGCTCGCTGCGCTTTTTGGTCTCACGGCGGCTGATCCGCTCCCCGCTGTACTCGATTACCTTCCGGTTGGCCGGAATCGCCTCGGCGGCATACACGCCCCAGCGGTGGATCTTCGAGACTCCGATCCGCAGCCGGAAACAGGCACGCCGCGGGTCGATTCCCGGCTTCTGTTCCATGCCCTCCCCATGCGGCCGGCCGGCCCTCAGTGCCTGTCAGGAAACAGCCATTCCAGATCCACACAGACTAAAGTCTGTGCCACCTTTTGTGAGAAGCTTGTCAGCACATGGTGGCACAGGCTTCAGCCTGTGGGCAGGCCGCGCTTCTCTGCAATGGTTATTTCATGACAGGCGCTCAGTGAGCCGTTTCGGCCATCTTCTTCTTCAGAATGTCGATCAGCTCCTCGACGGAAGCGGCGCTCTTATCCAGCGCGGCCTTCTCGTCGGGCTCCAGTTTCAGCTCATAGATCTTCTCCACGCCGCCCGCGCCCAGCTTCACCGGAACTCCCACAAACAGGTCTTTGTAGCCGTACTCGCCGTCCAGGCAGGCCGAACATGGCAGCACCCTTTTCTGATCGAGGAGGATCGACTCCACCATCTCGATGGCCGCGGCCGAAGGCGCATAGTAGGCGCTGCCGGTCTTGAGGTACTTGACGATCTCGGCGCCGCCATTGCGGGCGCGGTTCACCAGGCGCTCTATCGTCGGCTGGTCCATCAATTCGGTAAGCGGAATGCCGGAGACGCTGCTCAGGCGGACAATCGGCACCATGGTGTCGCCGTGCCCGCCCAGCACCATGGCAGTGACGTTGGCCATGGCCACGTCGAGCTCGTGAGCGATAAACGTGCGAAAACGGGCGGTATCGAGCACGCCCGCCATACCCACCACGCGGTGGCGCGGGAACTTCGAGACTTGCAGCGAGGTCCAGCACATGGCATCGAGCGGGTTGGTAACAAGGACCAGGATGGCGTTAGGAGAGTATTTGGCGGCCTGCTCGGTGGCGCTCTTCACCACCTGATAATTGGCCAGCAGGAGATCGTCCCGGCTCATGCCTGGTTTGCGCGCCAGACCCGCGGTAATGACCACGATATCGGAGTTCCCGGTAGCCTCATATGTGTTGGCTCCGGCGAGGTTGACCTCGTACCCCTGCACCGGCCCGGACTGGAGCAGGTCGAGCGCTTTGCCCTGCGGGACGCCCTCCACAATATCGACGAGAACCACATCCGCCAATTGCTTCTCCGCGATTCGCAGAGCGCAGTTGGCGCCCACGTTCCCGGCGCCTACAACCGTGACTTTCTTGCGCATTAGTTCCAGGGTAGGATAACCGCGGGCACGGATGCAAGCCGCGACGCGTGTGGCTTCGAAGAATCCGCGATTTTTCAGTGCGCCGGGGGCGCTTCCACCGGGGCCACCGGTATGCTCAGCGACCCGTAAGCGTTGCTGGCGTGATCGAAGACCACGAAGCGGACTTCGCGGATGGTGTTGTCCACAGCGTGGTCCACGCCAAACGAAAGGCCGTCCTTCATCACCTTCGCGCGCTGCTCAGGGGTCAGATGGAGACTGAAGTCCGAGGGAAGCGGCACACCCTTCAACCCGTTCGCGGTGTAGTCGGCGAACATGACGGCGATCTGATCGTCGAAGGCGCCGGCCTGCTCGCGCAACTGGAGGTCGGTGGCATCGATGCGGATCTGGAAATGAAGCGCCTTCTTGCCCCCGGCGGCGGGAGAAACGGCCACGTTCAGCCCAATGCCGGGAATGTCAACCGGGCTTTCGAGCGCGGCGATCAGGGCCGAGTCCTCGTCTTTGGCGACAGCGGCGCCAGGCGCCTTTTGCTCCGCAACGGGGACGGCGAAATAATGCGTTTTCGCCTGGATCTTCAGACCCTTGCGCGCGCACGTCACCTTGATCTTGTGAAACTTCTGATCCCAGTTCTCGGGCGCCGGCTGATAGGTCACTTCGTAGGCGCTCTTGGCATCGCTGGCCATCTGCGCCAGGACGCCGCCGATCTCCATTTCCGAGTAACTCCGGCCGCCGGTGGAATTCGCAAAGAAATCCATGTCGCGCGCGGCATTCGTATCCGGCGAAACCGTGTAGGTGAGCGTGTCCACCGTGGTTTTCGTGCCAGCCAGCCGCACGCTTAGATGCGGCAGGTACAGCGCGCAACTGCCAAACCAGTCGCCGCCACAACTCGACCCGTACGCCGCGAATGTATCGCCCGCGTCGCCAAGCATGCTGGTCCTGGCGCCTGAAGGTGCGGATGGACCAGCGGACTCGCCGGTCGAGTTTTTTTCTGCGAACACCGCTGGCACGCCGTCGGTGATCCAAACGATGTTCCGCGAACCTGGGAAGATGCTCAGGTTCTTCGCCAGTGTTTCCAGGTTGACATAGGTTTTCTTGACATTGTCTTCGAGCGTCATGCCCGCTTTGCGCGCCTTATTGACGGTGCTTAGCGCCGCCTGGATCTGCCCATCCGCGCTCTTGACCCAGGCCGGGTCGCCAGCGGACGCACCCGGAGCGGGGATGGGGTGGATCGGATAGAGACTGCCATCCAGCGCGACGATATAGAGAAAAAGCGAATCGCCCGAGGATAGTTGCGCAAGCCCGCGGCCGAGCCTCCGCGAAGACTCCAGCCCGTCCATCCGGCCCTGATTCAGCAGGTCAAGGAGGAGAACGGTGGTCTGTCCCCCGCCGGCGCTGCGGTTCGAGAACTCGTTGGCCGCCGCGGGCGGCTCGAGGCCGGCCTTGCGGAATGAAACGATGCGCTGCGGCTTTCCCTGATCGGTAATCTGAAAATCGCTGGCGGCCAGGTCGACAACCGGTTCATTATGGCTGTCGAGTGCCACGACGTTCAGGTGGATCTGAGGCGGAGTGGCCGCGGTTCCAGCGGCGGGCGGCTGGGCTTGCGCATACAGGACACACCCGGCGAATACGAGGCCGTAAACGAGCTTTTCTGCTGTCATAAGATTCTTCCCTCTCGGCCCGCGGACGTTGAGCGTTCTGGCCGCGGCCGGCAGCCTCTTTCTCCACACCGAGCAGTCCGGAGGCGGTTGTTGCAACCCCTGATCGCTTGAAATTGCGAGGCGCGGCTGGAGACGGCTAAGTCTCATCATCGCGCGGAAACCCGCCGCCGTCCAGCGCCAGTTGCCCGGAGGGGACATGCGGCGGCAGCCGGGTACTCTCCTTTGACCGTAAAAACGCGGCTGTCGCCGCGTGTCGTTCAGCCGGCAGCCGGGATCAGGCCGTCCAGATAGTCCCGATCGCGGTTGAAAACCGGGATTTCGAGGTCGACTTCCCAGCGCTGCGGATCGGCGTCGCCCGCCGGACCCGCCGCGCGCCGCACCACCCGGCCCCGCTTGAAGTCCGGCGGCTGTTTCGCCCAGTTGACCCCTCTGGAGTGCAGCATCTCGTGCTTCTCCGCGGTGGATTTGTGCGACAGCTCGGCATGCGGGAAGTGCGCGGACGCCAGCATGTTCAGGCTGTTGGCGGAAGCGTCGAGTTGCCGCCAAAGGAAGTATTTCGCCACCTCGCTGCGCTGCGGGATCAGCAGCACGCGCGCGTCGAAGGTGGCGAGCGCGGCGCCGGCGAACGAACGATTGAACGCGGCGGTGAACAGACTGGCCGACACGGAGACGATCTTCTGCACGTTGCCGTCGAACCACAGCGGCGCTTTCTCCCCATCGAGATCCGTGAGCAGGAAGGAGTACTCGTCGCTCTGGCCATAGGCGAAACGGCAGCCGATCATTTGCCGGCACGCGTAGAGCGCGGCCTGGTCGAGAGCGTCGGCGAGCCGCCGGCAATACGGCCGTTCCAGCTCGCTGGTAAAGGTGTGGAACGCCCGGCCATCGATGCGCACGACCAGATAGGAGCGGTGTGGAAGCGAGAGACGCAACGCGTCCTCGTAGTACTGCTTCATGCGCCGGCCGAGCTCGTCCTTCATGCAGCTAAACCTGGGATTGCTGACCACTCCCTGACGGTCGCGGCTCGGAAACGGGGCCGCGCGTTCTGCAAGCTCCTGGTCCAATTGTGGCAAACTCAATGTGCCGTGCGTGCCGTTCTGGACACCAACATTCTGGTCTCGGCCTGCTGGAAGCCGGATGGGCTGGAGGCGCAAACCGTGGCCCTGGCCATTCGCGGCGCGTTCACGGCGTGCGCTTCCGCGCAGATTCTGGCCGAGTACCGCGAAGTTTTATCCCGCGACCAATTCGCGCCGTTGCGCGCGCGGGTCACAGAGTTGCTGGCCGCGCTGGAGCCGAAGCTGCTGCTGGTGGAAACGGCCGCCGGGATTCACCTCTCGCGCGACGCGGACGACAACTGCTTCATCGGCTGCGCGTCGGCCGCCGAAGCCGCTTATCTGGTCACCGGCAACCTGAAGCATTTCCCGCCCCACTGGGGTCCGACGCGGGCGGTGAACGCACGCCGGTTTCTGGCCGAGCTGGGCACGGTAGAATGAGCGCGGACGCCACGTGAAGACCATCATCGAGCCGTTCCGCATCAAGAGCGTTGAGCCGCTGCGCCGGACCACCCGCCAGCAGCGCGAACAGTTCCTCGAAGAGGCCGGTTACAACCTCTTCCAGATCCACGCCCGCAACATCCTGCTGGACCTGCTGACCGATTCCGGCACCAGCGCCATGTCCACCGAGCAGTGGGCCGCGGTGATGCGCGGCGACGAATCCTACGCCGGCAGCGAGAGCTTCTACCGCCTGCGGCGCGCGGCGGACGGCCTCATGGGCTTCCGCCACGTCATCCCCACGCACCAGGGCCGCGCCGCCGAGCGCATCCTGTTTTCCGTCCTCTGCAAGCCCGGTCACATCGTGCCGAACAACACGCACTTCGACACCACCCGCGCCAACATCGAGTTCACCGGCGCGCAGGCCGTCGACCTGCCGCTGCCCGAAGCGGCCGACACCCAGGCGCGCATCCCGTTCAAGGGCAACATGGACGTCGGTGCGCTGGAGCGCCTGCTCGACGAACATGGGCGCGATCGCGTGCCGCTGGTGATGATCACCGTCACCAACAACTCCGGCGGCGGCCAGCCCGTGTCCATGGCCAACATCGAGGCCGTCCGCGAGCTGACCAGGCGGCACGGCGTTCCGCTGTATCTGGATGCCTGCCGCTTCGCGGAGAACGCGTGGTTCATCCGCCAGCAGGAGGACGGCTACGCGGCGCTCTCGCCGAAGGAGATTGCGCAGCGGATGTTCCGCCTGGCCGACGGCTGCACGTTCTCCGCGAAGAAGGACGCCTTCGCCAACATCGGCGGGCTGCTGTGTACCAACGACGACAAGCTGGCCGAGCAGGAGAAGGATCTGCTGATCCTCACCGAGGGCTTTCCCACCTACGGCGGGCTGGCGGGCCGCGACCTGGACGCCATCGCCGTGGGCCTCGAAGAGGTGCTGCAGCCGGAGTATCTGGAGTATCGCATCGCCTCCACGGCGTATCTGGGCCGCCACATCGCCGACCACGGCGTGCCCATCGTGGAGCCGCCCGGCGGCCACGCCATCTACATCGACGCCGGCCGCATGCTGCCGCACATTCCGAAACACCAGTTCCCCGGCCAGGCGCTGGCGGTGGAGCTGTACCGGCACGCGGGCGTGCGCTCGGTGGAGATCGGCTCGGTGATGTTCGGCGACAAGGCGAGGCACGAGCTGCTGCGCCTGGCCATTCCGCGGCGCGTTTACACGCAGAGCCACATCGACTACCTTGTGGAGGCGATTCTGGAGGTGAACGAGCGGAAGGACGCGCTGCGCGGTTTCGAGATCGTGCGGGAGCCGCCGTTCCTGCGCCACTTCAGCGCGCGGTTCCGGGAATGCACTACAATGTAGTGCATGAGGAAGGAAGTCTACAGTTGGCGTGTCTCAACGGAGATCAAGTCCGATCTCGAACGTGAGGCCCGGATCAGGCGAACGTCGGTGTCCGCGCTTCTTGACATGGCCGTGCGCGAGTGGATGAGGGGCAGGCCCGCGGCCCGCAACGACGACCAGGAGCAGCAACGGCTCCACGCCGCCTTAGAGAACTGCGTCGGCACTGTTACCGGCCGTAACCGCCGTCGCTCCGAGACCGCTCGGGAGTCGATTCGGAAACGTCTGAGGCGGCGACATGGCCGCTGAGGCATCAGTGGCTGCCGAGGGACTGATCGACACGGGCGCACTTCTGGCGCTTCTCGATAAAAGCGATCATTGGCACGGCGCTTGCGTCGAGGCAATCCGCGCGATTCGGTTGCCACTGCTGACGTCCACGGCGGTACTGACCGAACTCTTCCACCTTGTGGGCGACTCGCGCGCCGAGATGGAGTCTGCCTGGAGGCTGGTCCGCTCCGGCGCGCTCGTTCTGGGCACAATTGACGACGCGGAACTGGCGCACGTGCACGCGCTCATGTCGCGCTACTGGGACCGTCCGATGGACTTCGCCGACGCGACACTGGTCTATCTGGCTCGACGAGAGAACCTCTCGACGATTCTCACCGTCGATCATGCAGATTTCGAGACGTACCGCATTGAGGGAAAGCGGCGGTTCAGGATACTTCCGACAAGACAACTGTAGAAGCCCCACTACCTGGTCCGGAGAGAGAAGGGCAACGTCAAAGCCAGGCGAATCCTCTCGGCCATCCTGAGAGTCTTTGGCGTGGCCGCCGTCGACGGCGCGGTGATCCAGGAGGCACTGCAATTGCCTCTCGCTGATCTTGGCGATGCGGTTACCGCGGCCTCCGCGCGACTGGCGGGGTGCGAGTGCATCGTCACGCGGGACCCGAGGGGATTTCGCGGATGTCCGGTCCGCGCGCTGACGCCAGAAGCGGTAATGCCGCTATTGACAAACAATGACCCGGAGAGGCCTGAGCCGCCGAGGAAGACCACTGTCAAGGCGGCCGAAGCGGAATGGCGACGGCAGGTGCGCAGGATGATGAAAGAGCTGGAGAGGTTCGCTGCTTCCTTGCCGCCACAGGGCGACAGCGCACCCCTCATTCGCGCGGACTGCGAGCGATAGCCTGTGCCCGACAGGCCCGCAGCTTCATCGTGGACATTGGACGTCCAGTCAGTATATACTAACGTATAGACTTTCGTGAGAGGTGGATCGCCATGCCGGAGACAAGGACCGCAAAACTATTCAAGAACGGCGCCAGCCAGGCTGTGCGTCTGCCCGCCGAGTTTCGCTTCAAAGGTGACGAGGTTTACGTCACGCGGGACGAGATCACCGGTGACGTCGTGTTGTCCGACAGGCCGGGCGCGAAGGTGTGGCGAGATTTCTTCGATCTGATGCACTCTATCGATGTGCCGGACGAATTCATGGCTGACCGCCCCATGAACCTGCCGCCGCGGGAGCGCGATCTCTTCTCCGAGGAGCGGTGAACATGCTGCGCATGCTCGACACCGACATTGCCAGCTACATCATCAAGGCGCGTTCTCCGGGGATGGAGGCGAAGTTGTCGGCGATTGAGCCATCCATGGTGTGCGTATCGGCGATGACCCGCGCCGAGCTGGTCTACGGTCTGAAGCGTCTTCCGCCCAACCACAGGCTTCATGTTGGCGTGCGCCAGTTCCTGAAGACCGTTCGGGTGCTGCCCTGGGGAGCCGATGCGGCCGACTTCTACGCTGAGATCCGGCATCAGCTTGTGACCGCAGGCCAGCCTATTGGCGAACTGGACATGATGATCGCGGCGCATTCCCTGGCCGCCGCAGCGGTTCTGGTGACGAATAACACTCGGCATTACGAGCGCATCCCCGCCCCTCTGATCCTGGAGAACTGGACCGAAACAGGCGCTTAATCCACCAGATCGCCCGATCCCCCGGCCGCCTGGCGCTCCATTTTGCGCATGTGCTGCAGAGTGCGCATTTCGTCGATGATGCGCTCGAACAGGCGCTTCACCGCTTCCGGCGGCAGCGGGCCGGAGTTGCTGTCGAGCACGTTGCGGAACACCTGATCTTCGCGGCGCGGCTCATAGATGGGCATCCTCATCTCTTCCTTCACCTGCCCGATCTTCTCCACGATGGCCGTGCGCGCGTTCAGCAGCCGGAGAATCCGCACGTCCAGATCGTCGATCTCGCGGCGGTAATCCTCCAGCAGCTTCCAGCCGTCGTCGTTGTTCATGCGTCCTTCGATGGTAACGCCGAAGAAAGCCCGCGGGCGAACTCCTCGAGCGAAGCGCCCCGCTCCACGGCATGCACGATGGCGCTGCCCACCACCACCGCATCGGCAATGCTGCCCACCGCCCGCACCTGTTCCGGCCTGGAGATGCCGAAGCCGACCGCGAGCGGCAAATCGGTGATGACGCGCATCAGCTCCACCAGCGGCGCCACGGAATCCGACAGCGTGGTACGCTCGCCGGTGACGCCGGTCCGCGACACCAGGTACACGAACCCGGTGGAATACCTGGCCACCAGTTCCAGGCGCCGGCGCGTGCTGGTGGGCGCGGCGAGGAACACGGTGTCGAGGCCGTGCCGGCGCATCGCGTCCACGTAGGGACCGGCCTCTTCCACGCTGAGGTCGGTGATGAGGCAGCCGTCAATGCCGCAGGCCACGGCGTCGCGCGCGAGCGCATCCAGACCATACCGCAGCACCGGGTTCAGATACGTGAACAGCAGCAGCGGGATCTGTGAGCGCTCGCGGATGCGGCGCGCGATCTCCAGAACGCCGCGCAGAGTTGTGCCCGCCCGGATGGCCCGCTCGGCGGCGCGCTGGATCACCGGGCCGTCGGCGATGGGGTCGGAGAAGGGCACGCCCAGTTCGATCAGGTCGCATCCGCCGCGTTCCAGCGCGGCCACCAGCTCCGGCGTGGCGTCGGGGGTGGGATCGCCGGCGGTGATGTAGCCGATCAGGCCGGCGCGGCGGCTGGCGCGAAGGCGGTCAAACAGCCGGCTGATGCGCGTCGGGTTCATCGAGCTCCTTCAGATGTTCACGATAAATGTCGGTGTCTTTGTCGCCGCGGCCGGAGAGATTCACCACGAAGATCCGCCCCGCTGCCCGCGGGGCGCGGCGCAACAGCTCGGCGAAAGCGTGCGCCGATTCCAGCGCCGGGATGATGCCCTCCAGGTGGGCCAGCGTGCGTGCCGCCTCCAGCGCTTCCGCGTCCGTGGCCGAGGTGTATTCGGCGCGCCGCTGATCCCTCAGCCAGGCATGCTCCGGGCCCACCAGCGCGTAGTCGAGGCCGGCCGAGACGGAGTGCGTTGCCGCCACCTGTCCGTTCTCGTCCTGCAACAACCAGCTATAGGCGCCCTGCAACACGCCGGGAGCGCCACCGGAGAATCGGGCGGCGTGGTCGCCCAGGCGCGCGCCGCGGCCGCCGGCCTCGACGCCGATCAGCTTCACGCCGGGGTCGTCGAGAAAAGGATGGAAGATGCCAATGGCGTTGCTGCCCCCGCCCACACAGGCGATGATGGCGTCGGGCAGGCGGCCTTCGCGCGCCAGAATCTGCTCGCGCGTTTCGAGGCCGGTCACCCGATGGAAATCGCGCACCATCATGGGGTAGGGATGCGCGCCCAGTGCCGAGCCGAGCAGGTAGTGCGTGTTGTCCACGTTGGTCACCCAGTCGCGCATGGCCTCGCTGACGGCGTCCTTCAGCGTGCGGCTGCCGGAAGAGACGCCCACCACGGTGGCCCCCAGCAGGCGCATGCGGAACACGTTGAGGCGCTGCCGGCGCATGTCCTCTTCGCCCATGTAGACCACGCACTCCAGACCGAACAGCGCACAGACGCTGGCCGTGGCCACGCCGTGCTGACCCGCGCCCGTTTCGGCGACGATGCGCGTCTTGCCCATGCGGCGCGCCACCAGAATCTGACCCAGGCAGTTGTTGATCTTGTGCGCTCCGGTGTGCAGCAGATCCTCGCGCTTGATGTAGACCCTGGCCCCGCCCAGCGCTTCGGTCAGGCGTTTGGCGTAGTAGAGCGGCGTGGGACGGCCGGCGTAATCGGCCAGCAGACCGCGCAGCTCGGCCTGGAACCCGGCGTCGAGACGCGCATCGAGATACGCCTTTTCGAGCTCTTCCAGAGGCGCCATCAGCACCTCCGGCACGAAGCGGCCGCCGTACGGGCCGAAGTGCCCGGTGGCATCGGGTTGAGCGTGGCTCATGGTTGCTCCGCCAGCGCGGCCTCCGCCAGTGCGGCATGGATGAAGTCCGTCATCTTCTTGTGATCTTTCCTTCCTGGCGCGGATTCGATGCGCGAACACGCGTCCACGCCCCAGGGACGGGCGGCGCGAATGGCGTCGCGCACGTTGCCGGCATCCAGCCCGCCGGCGACGACGACCCGCCAGCCCTCGATCCGCGCAAGCTGCCAGGCGAAGCTGCGACCCGTGCCTCCGTGCATGCCGGGCACGGCGCTATCGAGCAGAATCGCCTCGGCGCCGGCGGCGCTTTCGAGATCCAACACGGCGTCGGCGCTCACGCGGCAGGCGCGCCAGTAGCGGAATCCCGCGGGCGCCTCCCCGCCGTGCAACTGCACCACGTCGAGCTGCACCGCTCGCGCGATGGCCGCGATGGCCGCCGCCTCCTCATTTACAAACACCCCGACCTTCAGCACCCCCTGAGGCAATTGCGCCGCGATGGACGCTGCCGCCGCCGGAGTCAGATAGCGCCGGCTCGCGGCGTAAAAGTTGAACCCGAGCGCGGAGGCGCCCGCTTCCGCCGCCGCCAGCGCATCCTCGCTGCAAGTGATGCCGCAGATCTTGACCATCATCCCAGCAACGCCCTCACCGCCGCCGCGGGGTCTTTCGCGGTCATGAGGTGCTCGCCCACCAGACACGCGTGGTAGCCGGCGGCGTGCAGCCTGCGCACATCGGCGGCGGTCCGGATGCCGCTCTCGGCCACGCGAATCGCGTTGGCCGGCATCCGCGCGGCGAGCTCCAGCGACGTCTCCAGCCGCACCTCGAACGTGCGGAGGTCGCGGTTATTCACGCCGATGATCTCCGCGCCGGAAGCCACCGCTCGCCTCAGCTCCTCGCCATCGTGTACTTCCACCAATGCGGCCATGCCGTGGCTGGCCGCAAGCTCCCGATAGTCCCGCAATTCGCGGTCGCCGAGAACGGCGGCGATTAGCAGAATCGCGTCGGCGTCGTGCGCCGCCGCTTCGAGTACATGAAACGGGTCGATGGTGAAGTCTTTGCGCAACACCGGCAGCCGCACCGCGGCGCGCGCCGCTTCGAGGTCGGCGAGACTCCCTTGGAAGTGCTTCTGATCCGTCAGCACGGAGATCGCCGCGGCGCCACCCGACTCATACGCACGCGCAATGCACGCAGGATCGAAGCCGGTCGCGATCAATCCTCGGCTGGGCGATGCCTTCTTGATTTCGGCGATGATCGCCGGCGGGTTAGCGGTCAGCGCCCGCGCAAAATCGCGGCGGTCCTCTTTTCGCCGCGCCAGCTCGGCCTTCTTGTCGATGATGATGCGGTCCAGCATGGCGGGAGATAACTATTATCCTCGCATGCTGTCGCGCGGGCCCTCAAGTGAGAGCGGGCTTGGCCGTCACTGCAGACGACGCCCGGCAAACCCGTTTTGGTATATCCCATAAGGGGTTATATGCTTGTTCCCGGCAGACCAAAGCGCGTGGCCAGCGAAGCGTACCAGAGGTTCCGAAAGCTCCTTACGGAGGCTCGCAAAGTGGCGGGCCTGACTCAGTCCGAGCTTTCTTCCCGCCTTAAGCGGCCGCAGTCATTCGTTTCGAAATACGAGCGTGGGGAGCGCCGGCTGGACGTCGTCGAGTTCGGCGACGTCGCCGGTGCACTCGGGATAGACCCGATCCGATTCCTCCGGCGGTTTTACAAAGGAGGGGCGTGAAGATCGTAGATGTGATCACGCTCCAGTCCTGCGGGTCATATGCAGGCTCGGGGCATTGGCGGAGAACCAGAAAGCAGATTCATCAAGCGGTAAAACGGTGCGAATGGCCGGTTGGCAGTGGATCGTTCACCATCTATCCCCAGAGCGGCAAGAAACGAGGCGAAGGAAACGGCGTACGGCCTATCCGGGACGCCTTCGTCGGAGAGTTGAAAAGACGCGGCTGGGTGATCGAAGGCAAGGCCAAGAACGCCCTCGCCCAGGAGCTCGGCGATTTCGATGCCGTGCTGCCCGGCCCGGAAAAGCCCATCGTCGTCGAATAGGAGACCGGGAACATTTCCTCATCGCAAGGAGCTTGAACCGTATTTCGGTCTCTGGGAATCCGTGCCTTGCGAGTCTGGAGTCCTGGAATTGGTGGTGATCGAGCACGATGCCGAAAGCTACGACGTTCCGCGAATCCCGAAAATGACTGCCGGCCGTGCGGGTGGTTAAGCCTCCACGAAATCGGCGTTCTTGTGAGAGTGAATCTCGCCCGTTTCGAGGCGGTCGATGATCTCCTGGGCGAAATCGATCTCCATGCCGATCCACTCACGGCCCTTCTTTTCGCACACTGCGAACGTCGTTCCGCTGCCGCCGAATGGGTCCAGAACGAGGTCGCCGGGCAGCGTCGACATCTCCACCACGCGATCGAGAGTTTTCGTCGACAGCGCGTTCGCTTTCCTGTCCTTCGATTTGAACTTCCAGTGGCGCACCGGCGGGATGTCCGTCCAGACATCCTTGAGGGTGACCCCTTTCGGGTTCATCGCTCCCCGGTGACCTCCGTAGTCCTTCACCTCGCCGCCGCAGTGCCGGCAGGTCTGGATAGGAGTCCTGATCCGCCGGAAGGTCTTCGGTTTCCCCTTCGTGTAGTAGAGCAGGCTGTAGTGGCTGGGATGGAGACGCCCCGGAATGGGCAGGCATGCCGAGATTTCAATAGCGATCCAGTGACGGAAATCCATTCCCAGTTCTGTAAGATACGCCCCAAGGAGAATGTTCCACCTCGGCAGGTTGTACAGAAAGAAGGCGCCGCCGGGTTTGATGACGCGAACGCATTCCCCGACCCATTCCCGGCACCACTTGAGGTATTCCTGATCCGGCAGAAGGTCATCGCAACTCTCGCCATACTCTTTGCCAAGGTTGAACGGGGGGTCCGCGAAAACTGTGTCCACTACGCCATCTCTGACATGCGGGAGCACCGCCATGCAATCGGCTGAAAAAAGAGCCCCGAGCGACGTGACGAATAGTGACTCCGGCGCTTCGTCCTCTTTGAGGAAGGGACGTGCGTCAAACTTCCGCCCATTTCAACGCCGATTGCTTCGCCACTGGCTCAAGTCTCTCTGAAGAACCAGAATAACCCAAAACAGGTTTTCACGCAACCAGTGACCGAAGAAGTCGCCAGACAACAAGTCGACACGCTGAGCACTCCTACCGTCCTGCTATCCTGCAACTCATATGGCCAAGGCCGCGCTCTCATTCTTACTGCTGTCGCTGTCACTCCTGGGCGGCGCGCCGGCGGAGTTGAAGAACTCCTTCCGCCGGCCCGAGAAGAACGGCTGGATCTTCGTTCACCTGCAGGGTCAGCCGTCGCAGATCGGCTTTCAGCATGGATACCTGCTGGCCCCGGAAATTCAGGACCTCCTGCGCGTGGAGCGGGTCGCGCTGCCGCACGATTCCGGCAAGGACTGGGCCTTCTTCCGCGAAGCCGCGCAGACGATCTTCCTGCCGCACATCGAATCGCAGTACCGCGAAGAGCTGCAGGGCATCGTCGAGGGGCTGCACGCCCGCGGCGCCACCGTCGACCTCGTCGACATCGTAATCCTGAACGCCTGGCCGGAATTGTCGCCGTATTACAGCAACTGGTACGACAAACGGAAAGCCCTGGTCGGTTCCGCCGCGCGCCCCGTTCCCGAACACTGCAGCGCGTTTGTCGCCAGCGGGAGCTACACGCGCGACGGCCACCCGGTGATCGCGCACAACAACTGGGTGGACTACTCGATCGGCGCGCGCTGGAACGTCATTTTCGACATCGTTCCCGCGGCCGGGCATCGCGTGCTGATGGACGGCGCGCCGGGGGTGATCGACAGCGGTGACGATTTCGGCATGAACGACGCTGGAATGGTGATCACCGAGACCACCATCGGCCACTATTTCGGATTCGACCCGGCCGGCATCCCGGAGTTTGTGCGGGCGCGCAAGGCCATGCAGTACGCCGCGAATATCGACCAGTTCGCGGCCATCATGAGAGAGGGCAACAACGGCGCCTATGCCAATACCTGGCTCGTCGCGGACATGCGCGCCAATGAAATCGGGAGCCTCGAACTGGGCCTGAAGCACGTCACTCTGGAGCGCGCGAAGGACGGCTTCTTCGCCGGTTCCAACTTCCCCTCCAACCCCGATCTCATTCGCGACGAGACCGACTTCCCGTCCGCCGACGCGCGCATCAGCGAGAACGCCCGCCACGCCCGCTGGAACCAGCTCATGGCCGAGAACAAGGGCCGCATCGACCTGGCCACCGCGCAACGCTTCCTGGCCGACCACTACGACACCGTCGACCAGGTGAACGCGCCCAGTGAGCGGACGCTGTGCGGGCACATCGACCTTTCCGCGCGCGGATCGAATCCGTGGCAGCCGGCCTACGGTCCCGCCGGCGCCGTCCAAAACAAGGCCACCGACGCTGCGATGGCCCTCCGCATGTCGTTAACCGCCGCCATGGGGCACGGCTGCGGTATCGATTTCCGCGCCTCGCGGCACCTTCGCGAGCACCCGCAATTCGCCTGGCAAAAAGAAATCCTGCGCGACCTGGCGTCGCATCCCTGGACCACTTTCAGCATCGCGCGGTGAGGACAATGGGGCAGGCCTGAGCAGGGGCGAAGCCGCAATGGCCGCCTTATCCGCCGGCCTGGGGCGAAGATCAGAATCAGACCTTATCGAGGGACAAGGCCGCCCATCCGGCACAACCGGGGTCGAAGGTCCGCATTTGTCTTCGCTCGTGGTCAAGCCTGCGCGGGGCGCTCCGCCCCGCCTCTCGATCAGGCACTCTCCTGCTTCGACTGGGGCGGCTGCGGCTTCAGGTTGAACTTCTTCACCTTATAGCGCAGCGCGTCGCGGCTGATCCCCAGAACCGCGGCAGCCCGCGTCTGGTTCCAGTACGAATTCTCCAGCGCCTGCAGCAGCATCTTTCGTTCGATCTGTTCCAGCGTGTCAGCCGAGGGCAGAGCGCCCGCAAACGGGGGCTCCACGGCCGCGGTTTTTTCCGTCTGCTGGCTGCGCGCTTCAAGCTGCAGGCTGGGAACCTGTATCCAGTCCGTCTCTTCGAGCAACGTGGCGCGCTCCATGATGTTACGCAGCTCGCGCACGTTGCCCGGCCATTCGTACGCCAGCAGCGCCGCCTCCGCGCCTCGCGACAGCCCCTGAAAATGGCGGCGGAAGCGCACGCTGTAGAGCCCGTTGAAGTACCTTGCCAGGGGCAGAATATCGTCGCGCCGCTCGCGCAGCGGCGGAAGCCAGACCTGAATCACGTTCAGACGGTAGTAGAGGTCCAGCCGGAATCGTCCCTGGTCGATGGCTTCCACCAGCGTCCGGTTGGTAGCGGCCATCACCCGCAGGTCCACGTGAATGTCGCGCACGCCGCCCAGCCGCCGGAAGGTCTGTTCTTCCAGAACGCGCAGCAGCTTGGCCTGCAATTGCACCGGCATCTCGCCGATTTCGTCGAGGAAAATCGTGCCCCCGGAGGCGATCTCCAGAATCCCCGCTTTCGCCGTGCGGGCATCCGTGAAGGCGCCCTTCTCGTAGCCGAACAATTCGCTCTCGATCAGGGTGTCCGGAATGGCCGCGCAGTTGAGCGACACGAACGGCCCCTTGCGGCGATTGCCGAAGTGATGCATGAACTGCGCAATCACGTCCTTGCCGGTTCCGCTCTCGCCCTCGATGAGGATGGTGGAGGCTTCGCTCTCGGCCACGCGCCGGGCAAATCGCAGCACCGCCTTCATCTTCGGCGAAGACGCGACGATTTTGAAATCGCCGATGGAGATGCCGTCGTCGTCCTTCGTTTCGGGCTCGCCTCCGCCGGGTGGGGTTGCGGGTTCCATGTCTGCGCTGCCGAAGACGATGACGGCTCCGGAGATGGCGCCCTCATGATTGCGGATCGGCGCGATGCTTCCTTCCACGGGGCGCCGTTCGCCGCCCTTTGCCACCAGCAGGACGCCGGAGCCGATGTTCCCTATTGCACCCTCCAGAAGGACGCCCTCCAGCGCGGCCGGCACCCGCTCGCCGGTGGCGCTGTCCACCAGCAGCAGCACCTCGTGAACGGTCTTTCCGAGAGCGTCATCGGCGGTCCAACCGGTCCACGCTTCCGCCTCGCTGTTGAGCACTATCACGGCGCCAGCTCGGTCCACCGAGATGACGCCTTCGCCGAGCGCGCCCAGCGTGGAGCTGAGCCAGTCTTCGCGATCCAGCGCCTTCCGATCCTCGGCGTGTTTGTACAGCGCCATTTCGATGTTGGCATGCAGCTCCGCCTCCTGGAACGGTTTGGTGATGTATCCCAGCGGCTGGGCCAGTTTGGCGCGCTCCAGCGTTTCGTTGTCCGCGTGCGCGGTCAGATAGATGACCGGGATGTTGAAGCGGCTTCGCAGGATCCGCGCCACCTCGGTCCCGTCCAATTCGCCCTTGATGCGAATGTCCATGAGCGCGAGATCGGGCGCTTTTTCCTCGGCGAGGAGCATCGCTTCCGCGCCGCTGGAAACCACGTCGACCACCACGTAGCCGAGTTCCGTGAGGATGTCGCGCAGATCCTCGCCGGTAATCCGCTCATCCTCGACGATGAGAATTCGTGCAGGAATAAACCCTCCTCCAGCGCAACGCAGTTACCTCAAATTGTAGCCGGTCCGGGGGCCTGTGCGTGGCGTCCGTGGGGTCCGTGCGCGGGGCCGGACACGCAGCGCTCGCCACTGGTCTATTCTGGAAGAGGCTCCTCATCATGAAACCTGCGAAGCTGCTTCCCATCCTCCTGCTGGTGCTGGCCGGCACCGCGCTGGCGCAATCCTCCCCCAACCCGGGCGAACCATCACATGCGGTCCTGCAGCCGGAACCGAAGGTCGACAAATCGCGCTTGCGCGATCTCAAGGGCCTGGTGCAGGACGCCAGCGGGAACGCCCTCGAGGGGGCCACGGTGCGGCTCAAGGAGCTGAAAAGCGGCAACGTCGTCGGCACCCAGACGAAGAACGATGGCTCGTATGTTTTCTACGACCTCAACATGGATCTCGACTACGAACTGGCGGCAACACACGAGGGTTTCGATGGCCCGGTGACAAAGAGGGTCTCGCCGTACGATACGCGCAAGCCGGCGGTTCGGAATTTCGAGTTGGAGCGCAAGCCGGCGGCGTCCGCGCAGAAGCAGGGTGGGCAGCGCTGACCCGGGCGAAGCCGCGATGGTCTTGACCCCGGTTGTTCCGGCTGGACGGCTTTGTCCGGCGATAACGTAGGCTCCGATCTTCGCCCCTGGCCGCGCGGATAAGGCGGGCATTTGTCTCTCGCCTCTGGTCAACGCTGCGGCGGGCCCCGACCCGCCTGCCGAGGGGTCGCGGCTTGGCTATTGGAACTCGATCCCGCGGACGACGCCGATCGTTTTCGTTTCGCTGTCGGGATGGTCCCGGTACTCGATCACTACCGGCCGCGCCGCCTGCTTGCCGCAGGTGAAATCGACCGCGCCCGTGCCCGTGTTGGTCATGCGCACCGAGCCGGGATCGTCCACCAGAAACCACACCGTTCGGCCGTTGGCCACAATGGCCAGCCGCGCGCTCTCTCCACCGCATTCCAGCATATCGAGCGTTCCCGCCATGCTGGGAAGCCGCGAGGGAGCCGTCACCGTTTCGGCGGTTCCGGTTTGCGCCACCGTGGGCATGGGTTCGCTGGCCGCGCCCGAGGATTCCGAGTGCTGGCTGTCCAGGGCCCCGCTCAACTGCTCGGCGGCCAGCCGATCGGAGGGTTGCTTCGCCCACTTTTTCGCCTCTTCCAGCGCGCTCCGAGCGTCTGCCTCCTTGCCGAGACGATAGTTCGCATAGGCGACAGCGTGGAAATAGGAAAACGCATCGTCCGGCTTGACGCCCCTGACCTGCTTGAGCTCCCCAAGAGCTTGCTTGTAGTCTCCGCGGTCCATTAGAGCGAAGCCGAGGCGCACGCGCGCTTCCGTATAGTCCGGCTTAAGTTCCACCGCTTTTCGCAGGGCCTTGATCATGGCCTCGTCGCCGTCGCCCGAGCGATTCCACAGCAGCATGGCGTAGCGAAAGTACATCTCCGGGTTGATGGCTCCCAGTTCCGCCGCCTTCGCGAAGAAGCGGATAGCCTCATCCCGATGCCCCTCGCGAAGCGCCAGTTCCGCCAGGATCGCAGGCGCTTCCGGCCGCTGCGGTTGTTCCGACATCAGCCGCTCGAGGAGTTTTCTTCCCGTCTCGGCCTGGCGCAGGGAAGACGCCATGATCTCCGCGAGAGCGAGATCGGCGTCCCACGCGGACATGGGCTGCACGTCGGGATCCTCCGCGCTCTTGTCGAGCTGCACGGAGGCCAACAGGTTGCGAGTCGGCCCGTTCTCGATGTAACGCTCCAGATCCCTCTGTGTGTCGGCCACGCTCCTGCCGAAGGCCTGCTGCAAAGCCGCCGCGCAAACCTGGCCGGACGTCACCGCCTTCCAAAAGACCTGGAAATGCGGCCGGTACTCAGCGCTCAGAAACAACATGTGGGTCAGAGCCCAGCTCTCCGCATAGAACATTCCGGCATGGCTGCGTTCGTTGTAGAGTTTGGAATCGCGGGTCACCGCCAGCAGAGTATCCAGGTCGATCAGCCGATTCTGGCGAGCCTCCATGAGGCGGCCCCGGATGATGTCCCCCACGGCCACCTTCTTTCCGTTCGGCCGCAGCGTGGAGAACAGCTCGGCCATGCCCTCGTTCAGCCAGACAGGCAGGTTCGTCGAACTGTGGCGGAACACCAGATGCGTGTATTCGTGAACGGCGACCGGATAGTATTCAAAACCGATCTGGCTCAGAACGATATAGTCGTTGTCCGCGCCGCTCGCGTAGAAAGCGGCCGCGACTTCATTGGGCGCGTACGGACGGAACTCTTTGTCGTCGCGGAACGCCACAATGCGCACGCGCTTCGCCGGCACGTTGCTGGCAAAGCCTCCATCAATGAAGAACTGGCGGACCGTCTCGAAATAGAGAATCCCCTCGCGGCCCTTTTTCTCGCCGGCCGTGGTCAACATCTCGAAATGCGGCGTAGTGAGGCGAATCCACTGCTCGGTGGCGCGGGCGGACTCACCCGAAATGACGGCGAATAATAACAGACTTACAAGCGGTCGCATGCCGATGCCGCCAGCATATCACCGGTTGCGTCCGTTCGCTTCATCGCGCGCATGGCGTTGCAGCTCGCCGATCTTCACCTCGGTCACGCCCACCGCCAGGAAACCGGCCACCAGAAGAGGCAGTGTAATCACGGCCCACAGCAGGACGGAAAACCCATAAGCCATGCCCCTGGCAACGGCGAACATCTCCAGCGTGCGGGCAGCCGCGAAGTGAAAGAAGCCGATGTTGCTGGGCGCTTGTGGAACGGCGGAACCAAGCCGCAGAAACACCATCAACACGAAAGCCACCTTCATCGGCAGGCCGGACAACGGCCCGTAGGCGCGCAGCAGCGCGTAGATGGGCAGCACCTCCAGCAGCAGGTACGGAAGGCTCACCAGCCACGCAAAATAGAGGTAACGGGAATGCCCGATCAGGTGCAGGTCTTTAATGAGCACATGCGCCCAACCCAGCCAGGGCGTATTCACCACGGCATCCAACGCCTGTTCCTTCCAGTACATGGCGATGGCCAGGAACACGGCGCACACGGCTACCAGTACGGTCAGGAAAGCGCCGGTGCGCAGGATGAACGGATGCACGTGCGGCGTGTACTGCACCGCCAGGGCCAGGCTCGCGATCAGCCAGAAGCCGTCGAAGATTCGCTCGATCAGCGCGGAGGCGAGGGTCACCGAGACCGGCACGTCGTTCCAGCGGCCCAGCAGAAAGCAGCGGATGATCTCGCCGGCCTTGAACGGCAGCACCTCGTTGGCAAACAGGCCGACGTAAATGGCGCGAACCGCCTGCCAGAAAGGGATGGGCGCCACCGGCGCCAGCACCAGACACCAGCGCCAGCCCTGCAGCACGTAGACGAGAAGGTTGGAGACCACGGAGACCGCGATCCACCCCCAGCGCAAGTGGCGGACGTTGTTGCCCAGCGCGTGCCAGTCGGTGCCGGCCAGAACCCAGGCGAAACAAATGAGGGCGATCGCGTTCGTGGCGACGAACAGATACTTCGATGCGATTTCTCGCCGGGCTGGTTCGGGCATTCGTCTCCGTCACCATCATATCCAGGGCCGCCATGGACACGCGGCAGCCGCGTTCTCGCCTGACGCCGCAAGAACGCGACTATCGCCGCGCGTCCACTTTCATGTCCCGGCCGCCCGCTACAATGGTGGTTTATGGAAATAGTAAAAACCATCGGGCGGGAGATCTCCGACTCCTGCGGCAATCCTACCGTGGAAGCGGACGTTCACCTCGCGGGAGCTCGGCTCGGCCGCGCAACACGCGGGCAGGCAGGCGTTCCGCTGGTAAGGGTCGAATTATGAAGAAACTCGTTCTGATTCGGCACGGGGAGAGCGACTGGAACCGCGAGAACCGCTTCACCGGCTGGACCGACGTGGACCTCTCCGAGAAAGGACTCGCGGAGGCGCACGAGGGTGGCCTCATTCTCAAGGCCGAGGGTTACGTGTTCGACGTGGCCTACACCTCGGTGCTCAAGCGTGCCATCCGCACACTGTGGATAGTGCTGGACGAGATGGACCTGATGTGGATCCCCGTGTACCGCACGTGGCGCCTCAACGAGCGTCACTACGGAGCGCTGCAGGGCCTCAACAAGGCCGAAACCGCGGAGAAGTTCGGTGAGGCCCAGGTGAAGGTGTGGCGGCGCAGCTACGACGTGCCCCCGCCCGCGCTGGAGCCGGCCGACCCGCGCTATCCCGGCCACGACCCGCGCTACCAGAGCCTGACGCCGGAGGAACTGCCGCTCACCGAGTGCCTCAAGGACACCGTCGCCCGGTTCCTGCCGTACTGGCATGAGACGGTTGCGCCGGCGGTACGGCGAGGCCAGCGGGTCCTCATTGCCGCCCACGGCAACAGTCTGCGCGCGCTGGTGAAGTATCTCGACAACGTCTCCGATGAGGAGATCGTCGGTCTTAACATCCCCACCGGCGTGCCGCTGGTGTATGAGCTCGACGACGATCTGAAGCCGATCCGCCACTACTATCTGGGCGATCCCGAGAAGATCAAGGCGGCGATGGACGCGGTCGCCGCGCAGGGCAGGAAGAAATAGGGCGCCGCTACGATGGTGGCTCGTTAAACGCCTGCAAACGCGAACGATGGTTACCGAGCCGCAATAGTCAGGGAGCGGCCCGTTGTCAATCGCTACGCGACACCCGGCGCCTCATTTCTAACGGCCGGTACTTCCGTACTGCGCCCGTACAGTGATCGAGTACTGGTCATTTTTGAGAAAAGCGGTCTATTGGTCCCTCGCCTCCGTTTTCTTACAATCGCAATGTAATGGAACTAAGCGCGATACAGATCGTCACCACCGTGGTTCTGATCGTGGCCGCGGGAGCTGTGGCTCTGGTTTGCGATTATCTCAGGAGCCGTTCGCAGCAATTGCCCGAACTGGCCTTTGAACTGAACGTTCCGAACGAAATGTCCGTGGCCACGCCGCACGCGCCGATGATGGCGCCCTCCGCCGTGAGCGCCGCTGCAGCGCGCACCGCGCGAATCGTGACCGCGCGCGAGAAAAGGGCCGCGGCAGTTATGGAAGCGCCCGCGCCCGCCGTCCGCGCCGAACTTCCAACTCCTCCCGTCGAGATGAAAATGCACCGTGCCGAACGTCACTCCACCGAAATGGTAAAGCCCGCCCTGGCCAGCGCGGCCGAACTCACTTCCGCACGCGGCGTGGCCCGTCCGCGCCGGCGCCCGCTTCCACCACCCGACGCCCCGCTGCCTCGGCTGAACGAAATGAACCCGCGCCAGGCGCTCTCCGAATGGCTCGACCAGCGCGCCGCGAAGGCCCCGGCAAAGAGCGCCGCGCCAGCGAAGATCAAGGAGTTCGCGGTGACCGAGGCGCCGCGTCCCGCGCTGACTATCGAAGAGCCGGCGCCCGTGGCAAACATGGAAGCGCAAAGGGCCCCGCGGCGGGCCTCCATAGGAGGGGAGAACTCCGAATCACCCAACGCCGAGGCTCCGTTTTGCGCCAGTTCTTTAGAAGAGCCCGCGCCCGCCTCCGTCGCCGTCCGCACACCCGCTGTGGAACCGGCGACCGCCGTCGCGGAGGACATCCGAGAGGTTCTGCGCCGCGCCATCGGCAGACGGAATGTCGCGGCCCCGGTTACCAAACTCGTACCGGTTGCCGACACCGCGCCCGCCGCCATGCTGTCACCGGCGAAAACGGTGAGTGTGTTCCTGAGCACGCGGAGGATCGACACCATCCGCCCGGACGCGCCCGGCGAACCAGCGCCGCAAATGCAAATGCCCGAGATCGCCGCCGAGCCTCGCTTCGAAATCATCGCTGGCGCCGCGTCGGCGTCGAATTCCCTCGAGGTTGTTCTGCCGGCCGGCATGCACGACCACGCCGTGCTCGACCGCGCCATCGCCACGGGCAAGCCGTTCCGGGGCCTGGTGGTTTCAGTCGGCGTGAACGACGTCGAAGGCCGCTCCACCTGCAACACCGACCTGCTGCAGTCCATTGGGTTCTTCATCCGCGGCCTGCTCGGCGACAAGGAATTCGCCAGCCGCACCGGCGAAGACGAGTTCCTGATCATTTGTCCGGGACTGGAGGGCTCCGGCGCACAGCGGCGGCTGAATCAGATTGCCGAGCAGCTCTGGGATTACCAGCTTCGCGGCGTCAGCACCTGGTCCATCCTGTTCAGTTGGGGTGGAGCGGATGTGCACCATCAGCGTCTGGCGGAAGCCATCGCCATGGCCAACGAGCAAATGTACCAGACTCGGCGCGGCCGCAAGACGGTGTCGGTGGAATCCCTTCGGCCCCGGCGCAAGGTGGCCATGTAACGATTTTTGTCTGCGTCCCTGTAGTCCTTGCTTCTTCGGCGGCTGCCTCAAAGCAGCCGCCTCTTTCATTGAGGACGCGCGGCGATCACCGGATTTTCCATCGGCCACCGCGGCGACACTCGCGTCCTTGCGCCGCCCGGCGAGCACGCGGCTGCCGCCGTCTGTCCATTTTCCACTTTTGCTTCGCAGCCCCTTTTCCATTGGGTGTGGTGCCGTCCGTTCGGTTACCCTGATTCTGTATGCTTCTCCCTCGCGTCCTCGTACTCGGCAATCCCCAGTCCCGGCATCTTCAGCTCCTCAACGAGATTCCACCGCCCAGTGACCTGCACATCGGTACCGATCCCGAGTTCGTGGCCCGCGAGGCGCCGCTGGCGGAGGTAATTCTCCACGGCGGCTTCGACGGCTCCATCTTCAACCCGATGTGGCCGCTGGCCAGACGCGCGCGCTGGGTACACTCGCTCTCGGCCGGCGTGGAAGGGATTCTCACCCCCGAATTCGTGGCCAGCCCGGTGCCGCTGACCAACGCCCGCGGCGTCTTCGCTGAAGCGCTGGGCGAATACGCCGTCGCCGCCGTACTCCATTTCGCCAAGAACATCCCGCTCATCGAGCGCAACCAGCAGGCGCACCGCTGGGAATGGCTGACCGTGGAGATGGTTCGGGGCAGCACCTTCGGGGTGATTGGCTACGGCGGCATCGGACGCGAATCCGCCCGGCTGGCCGCCGCGATAGGCATGCGCGTGATCGCCCTGCGGCGCCACCCGGTTTTGCCGGACAAGGACGACGTCGCCGAACGCATTTACGCGCCGCACCAGTTGCACGAGTTGCTGGCGGCGTCCGACTACGTGCTGCTGGCCGTGCCCTCGACGCCGGAAACGCGGCACATCATCGGCGCACCGGAGCTGCGCGCGATGAAGGACTCGGCCGTGCTCATCAACCTTGGCCGGGGCAGCGCCGTGGATGAGGCCGCGCTGGTGGAAGCGCTGCGGGAGAAGCGGATTCGCGGCGCCGCGCTCGACGTCTTCGAGACCGAGCCGCTGCCCCCCGAACATCCCCTGTACACGCTCGACAATGTTCTTCTCTCCGCCCACTCCGCGGACCGTACGCCGGACTGGCTGGAGCGGGCCACGCGCATGTTCCTGGAGAACTACGGCCGCTTCGTGCGCGGCGAGCCCCTGCTGAATGTGGTGGACAAGAAAGCGGGCTACTGATGCCCATCTCGCTGGATGACATCGGCCGCGCGGCCGCGCGCATCCGCGATATCGCGCACCGCACCCCGGTGATGACCTCGCACCTGTTCGACGAGCGGGCCCGGGTGCAGGCCTTCTTCAAGTGCGAGAACCTGCAGCGCGGGGGAGCCTTCAAGATTCGCGGCGCGGCGAACTTCGCCTGGTCCATGCCGCAGGCGGACCTGCGTCACGGCCTGGTAGCGTGCTCGTCCGGCAACCACGCGCAGGCGGTGGCCATCTCGGCGAAGGTGCTGGGAGTGCCGGCCACCATCGTCATGCCCGAGGACGCGCCGCGCTCCAAGCTGCAGGCGACCCGCGAATATGGCGCAGCCGTCGTCATGTACAATCGCCAGCGCGACGATCGCGACGCCATCGCCCGGCAGATTGCCGAACAAACCGGCGCCGCGCTCATCCCCCCGTACGATCACCCGTGGACCATCGCGGGGCAGGGCACGGTGGCGCTGGAATTGCTCGATCAGACGCAGGATCTCGATGCCCTGATGACCCCCATCGGCGGCGGGGGCCTGATGGCCGGCTGCTCCATTGCCGTGAAAGCGCTGCGGCCCGCTATGCGCGTCTTCGGCGTCGAGCCGGCGGACGCCAACGACACTTGGCTCTCACTGCGCGCCGGCGAGCGCGTATCCATTCCGCCGCCCGCCACCGTGGCCGACGGTTTGCGCGCACAGATGCCCGGAGCGCTCACCTTCCCGGTGATTCAGCGGAATGTGGAAGCCATCCTTCTGGTCAGCGACGCGGAGATTCGCGAGGCCGTGCGCTTTCTGCTCACCCGCATGAAGATTCTGGTAGAGCCGAGCGGCGCGGTGTCCGCCGCCGCCGCGCTGTTCCGCAAACTACCGCCGGACATCGGCCGCGTGGGCATCGTTCTCTCCGGAGGAAACGCCGACCTCGACTATCTGCGCGAGCTGGGGTGAGGCGCCGGCTGGATCAGTAACCGGCCGCGACGACCGGAGCCGCACCGCTTCGCCCAATCTCCGGCAGGCCGAGCCGCCGCCGGCAGTCGTCCAGCATGGCCGCAGTACGGCTGGCGCCGCAGCGGGTGACGCCAAGGGCCCGAACCCTCAGCAGCGTGTCCAGATCGCGCACTCCGCCGGCCGCCTTCACCTGTACGGAGGGCGCCGCGTGCTTGCGCATGAGCGCGAGATCTTCGAGCGTTGCGCCGCCGGAGCCGTAACCGGTGGAGGTCTTCACCCAGTCGGCCCCGAGCTCGCTCGAAATCTCGCAGAGCCGGATCTTCCGGGCGTCGTCCAGATAGCAGTTCTCGAAAATCACCTTGACTTTCTGTCCCGCCGCGTGCGTAACCGCGATCACCGCCTGAAGGTCGTTGCGCACGTACGCCCAATTGCCGCTGCGCACGGCGCTGATGTTCACCACCATGTCCAGTTCCTGGCCGCCGTCGGCGAGCGCCCTCTGCGCCTCGGCAACCTTGACGGCGGTGGTGTGGCCGCCGTGCGGGAAGCCGATGGTGGTGCTGGCCTTCACCTCGCTGCCGCGCAGGATTTCCGCACAACGCGCAAGGTAATACGGCAGGATGCAAACGCTGGCAACGCCGTAGTCCAGAGCGAGCTGGCAGCCCTGCTCGAGTTCCAGGGAATTCAGCGCCGGGTTCAGCAGGGAGTGATCGATCATCCCGGCGATTTCAGAGTATGTGTAGTCCATGTCAAGCCCAGTACTTGTATAGCATCTTCGATATTATGTAGCCGAGCAGGAGGAGTCATGGATAACAAACTCGGGCGGCGCAGCCTGTTGGCGCCAGCGACCGCGGCCGCGGCTTTCGGACTCGGCTCGCTCGGCAAACTGCAGGGAGCGGAGGAGCCGGCGCCCGACGGCGCCGCGCTGTCGTCGGAGCTGCTTGCGCTCGCGCGCCTGCGCGACTATCAGACCCGCCGCTCCTCCAGTTACGACCGCACCGGCGGCAACGCCGACTTCATCCACATCGACGCCGGCGGAACCGCAACGTTGCTGGAAACGGCGAGCCCGGGCCTGATCACGCACATCTGGTTCACCATCAATTCGCGCGAGGACCTGCACTTGAAAAAGCTGGTGCTGCGGGCGTACTGGGACGGCGAAACGGAGCCGTCGGTGGAAGTCCCGGTCGGGGATTTCTTCGGCCTCGGTCTGGGCGAGTACTTCCTCTATCAATCGGCCTTGACCAGCGTGGCCGGGCAGAAAGCTCTGAACGCGTACTTCCCCATGCCCTTCGGCGCGTCCGCGCGCGTCACCGTCACCAATGAAGGCGCGGTCCGCACCGACAACTTCTACTACAACATCGACTATGTGAGTTTCTCGCACCCGCCGGCGGACGCGGGTTATTTCCACGCGCAATACCGGCAAGCCTCGCCCTGTCACGGTTGGACGGACGAGTGGAAGGTCAACTGGGACCCGCTTGTGATTCAGAAGAAGAACCTCGACGGCGAGGGCAACTACGTGTTCCTGGAGGCGCGCGGGCGAGGCCACTTCATCGGCGTGACGCACGCCATCCTGCAGAACCAGGATGGATGGTTCGGTGAGGGCGACGAGATGATCTTCATCGATGGCCAGCCCATGCCGGTCATCAACGGCACCGGGACGGAAGATTACTACAACGGCGCGTGGGACTTCGGCCAGACCTTCGCCTACCTGCACAACGGCGCGCCGTACATGGTTGATCCCGAGCGCGTGGGCGGCCGTTATTGCCTGTATCGCTGGCACACCGAGAGCCCCGTCACGTTTCGGGATTCGATTCGGGTCACCATCGAGCACGGCCACGCCAACCATCGCTCGGACAATTACTTCTCCGCCGCGTTCTGGTATCAGACCGAACCGCACCAGAAGTTTCCCGCGCTGCCGAAGGTGGCGGACCGGATTCCCAGACTCTACCGCGTGGGCGGGCCGGGACCCGCGCCGCTTCCGAATGGGGGCTGACATGCGAATTCTGCTGGGTGTTTTGGCAATAATCGTCAGCGCGAAGGGGGTGGCCGCAGTGCATGTCGAGAAGGTGGATTACAAAGGTTGGCACAACTGCTACCGCGTCAGCAACGGCGAGGCGGAGCTGATCGTCACTGGCGACGTGGGTCCCAGAGTAATTCGCTACGGATTCGTCGGCGGGCAGAACTTCTTCAAGGAATTCGCCGAACAAATGGGCGGGACCGGCGAGGAGAAGTTCCAGCTTCGCGGCGGCGACCGCGTGTGGAAGGCGCCCGAAGACCCGCTGGCCACATGGGCGCCGGACAACGTTCCGGTGGAGATCCACGTGACCCCGGCGGGCCTGCTGACGCGCGAGCCGGTGGAGCCGCTGACGGCTCTGCAGAAGGAGATAGAGGTCACGATGGCGTCGTCGGGAACGGGCGTCACGGTGGCGCACCGCGTCGCCAATCGATCGTTATTCGCTCTCGAGTACGCGCCGTGGGCGCTGACCATGATGGCGCAGGGAGGCACCGCGGTTACCGGGTTTCCCCCGCGCGGCCGGCACCCCGCCAATCTCGAGGCGACGAATCCGCTGGTGATGTGGGCATACACGAATCTCGCGGACCCGCGCTGGAAGTTCACGCGAAAGTATCTGACGCTGCGGCAGGACCCGAACAACGCCGACGCGCAGAAGCTCGGGTTGTTCAACGTGGACACCTGGGCGGTCTACTTGTTGAACGGCGAGGCGTTCCTGAAGTGGGCGAAAGCCAATCCCGCGGCGGCGTATCCCGACTTCGGCTGCTCGTTCGAGACTTTCACGAACAACGAGTTCCTCGAAATCGAGACGCTGGGCCCGCTCGCCAAAGTGCCTCCGGGGCATGTGGCGGAGCAGGTGGAGCACTGGAGCCTGCACCGGAACGTCAGCGTTCGCGAGCTGAGCGACGACGAACTGGATCGCGTGGTGTTACCGCTTCTGCAAGCTCGCGAGGGACGAATCTCCGCATCGGGAAGCCACTGAAAACAATCCGCCGGTCGCCGCGGAGATTAGTACTACTGTGTTAGAAACAACAAAACTGATGTAGAATGTTTTCGTGGAACATCCTTCCGCGCCACCCAGTACGCGCAGGGCTTGCATTGCTGATGTTGGCGGCGGACCGATGCCGCGCCGCAAGGCCTCAGCATCTATGCCTCCTGGGCGCGACGCAGCCTGCCCGTCGAAAATCTCCTGTATCCGCGCGAGTTCGACAGCGCTTCCGGTGGCGACCCCACGAAGTTACGAGACCAACGGCGCCGACCCAACACTGGACCCGTTTTCAAAGACTACCGAGACCTCAAGATCTCGACTCATGCCGGCCTTCAGGTTCTCGCCAGCGAACGGCAGCTCGTCCGTGGAGTTTGGGAGAAAGCCCCTTAGTTGATTGCCGTAATCGACCTCGCAGCTCAAAGCTTCACTGCGCAGCGCGTACGCAACGATTGTCTTCTGAGAGACGTTCCTAAGCGCGAGGACCACTATTCCATAGTCCTTTTCGCTTACAGATACCACCTGCAACGGGGATAACGGCCTAATCACTTTCCAGTTGTTTGCGAGATCCTGCGCAAACAGGAAGTAGGCACAAAGAAAAAGAGAGCATACTTGCGACTACTGTGCAATGAAAGACTCGATGTGTGCGCATACCCTAATTGTCCCTTCGTCGAATTGTTGCTCAGCGATTCCCGCCACGACGGTCGATACTTCACTCATGCCTACTGGGTTTCACAGCGGCAGAAACACGCGTCGCACTCTCCAGCGCATCGGCCAGCCGCCCACGCCGCAGTCCTGAGGGTCCGGAGGGGGCGCGAAGCAAAGGGTAGCCCCCGATGCGCACGCCCACTGACCATTGCGGCAGACCGGTATGGAGTCGTCCGAAATCGCCGCCGCTACAGGACTGAGCTTCGAGACTGGAAGCTGCAAAGAAAACACAAACGACCACGACACTTGCACGCAATACGGTTGCGAGCATACTGGCTCCTGGACGGCGATAATTCGCGTCGAAGACGTGCCAGTTGCCAAGGCCTCGGGGTTAATACCGGAGGTCGGATGCGAACGACCGTCCGGCATGCTGTATCGCAGACCAGCACAAAACCGTTTTCGATGGAGGTCAAGACTTATTTCGACCTTAATGCAGTGTGTGTCGCGATAGTGGGCAGATGTGTATACCAGAATACAATCACAAAGCGGTGGGACGGCGGCTCAATTTGGAGTCCAATTCGGGGACAGGCCACGAGATTCCGCAGCGACCCGTGAATTGTTTTCAGTGGCTTTCCGTGCGGAATATCGTAGCCTGTCCCCTAATTGGACGACCGGCCTTATCCGTTCACCTGCCGCGCGCTCTCGGCGGTTTGCTGCGCGGTGGCCACCCGCGCGCCGGCCTCGCGGTAGTTGATGAGAACGGCCGCGATGTCGACGTCCGGCGCCGGGTTGACCATCCGTTCCTGCGCGTCGCGCAGCTCCTTTTCGGCCTGGGTCAGGTCGATCTCGGAGCCCAGCTCGGCCTGGTCGGCCAGGACGCGCACGTGATTGTCGCGCACCTCGATGAAGCCCTGGCTCACCAGCACGCTGAACCGGCGATCCGCGTCGTTCACGTAGGACAGCGCGCCGATACCAAGCTGGGCGAACAGCGGTGCATGATCGGGCAACACGCCGAGGTAGCCGTTCTCGGCGGGAATCTGCGCGCGCACGACCCGCTCGTGGACGAGCAAACGCTCGGGAGTGGCGATCTCGAGTTCGAAGGTCGCGGGCACGTCAGTCCTTCTTCATCTTCTCGGCTTGCTCGAGCACTTCCTCGATGGCGCCCTTCATGTAGAAGGCCTGCTCGGGGATGTCGTCGTGCCGGCCTTCGACGATTTCCTTGAAGCTGCGCACGGTGTCGGCCAGCTTCACGTAAGCGCCCTTGAAGCCGGTGAACTGTTCGGCCACGTGGAACGGCTGGGAGAGGAACTGCTGGATCTTGCGCGCGCGCGCCACCGTGACCTTGTCCTCTTCGGGCAGCTCGTCCATGCCCAGAATAGCGATGATGTCCTGCAGGTCCTTGTAGCGTTGCAGCACCTGTTTCACCTGCTGGGCCACGCCGTAGTGCTCGTCGCCGATGATGCGCGGATCGAGGATGCGCGAGGTGGAGGCCAGCGGGTCCACGGCCGGGTAGATGCCCAGCGCGGCGATGTCGCGCGACAGGTTGGTGGTGGCGTCGAGGTGGGCGAAGGCGGTGGCGGGCGCCGGGTCGGTGTAGTCGTCGGCGGGCACGTAGATGGCCTGCACGGAGGTGATGGAGCCCTTCCGCGTGGAGGTGATGCGCTCCTGCAACTCGCCCATTTCGGTGGCCAGGTTCGGCTGGTAGCCGACGGCCGAGGGCATGCGGCCCAGCAGCGCCGAGACTTCCGAGCCGGCCTGGGTGAAACGGAAAATGTTGTCGATGAAGAGGAGCACGTCCTGGCCCTCTTCGTCGCGGAAGTATTCGGCCACGGTAAGCCCGGTGAGGCCCACGCGGAGACGCGCGCCGGGCGGCTCGGTCATCTGTCCGTAGATGAGCGCGGCCTTGGACCTGGTCCAGTCGTGCGGGTCGATGACCTTGGATTCCTGGAACTCCAGCCAGAGGTCGTTGCCCTCGCGGGTGCGCTCGCCGACGCCGGCAAACACGGACACGCCGCCGTGGTGCTGGGCGAGGTTGTTGATGAGCTCCATGATGATCACGGTCTTGCCCACGCCGGCGCCGCCGAACAGACCGGTCTTGCCTCCCTGCAAATACGGTTCGAGCAGATCGATGACTTTGATGCCGGTCTCGAACATCTGCAGTTCGGTGGACTGTTCCTCGAAGCTGGGAGCGGACCGGTGAATAGGCCAGCGCTGCTTGGTCAGCACCGGTCCCATCTTGTCCACCGGCTCGCCGATGACGTTGAGCACGCGGCCCAGCGTTTCGCGGCCCACCGGCACGGTCACGGGGCCGCCCAGGCTGATGGCCTTCATGCCGCGCACCAGCCCCTCGGTAGGTTCCAGCGCGATGGTGCGCACGCGGCCCTCGCCGATGTGCTGCGCCACTTCCACGGTGATATTGATGGGCGTGGGGGAGTCGTAGCCTTCGCTGGTGATGCGAATGGCGGTGTTGATCACCGGGATCTGCCCTTCCGGGAACTGGATGTCGACGGCCGGGCCGGCCACCTGAATCACTTTTCCTTCGACTGTGCCTGTCATATGTTTTTTCCTGTTGACGGTGGGGCAGGATTGTATCCTGCACGCGGGTTTGTAACCCGCGCATGGCGCCGATTGGAAATCGGCGCGCAGGTTACAAACCTGCCCCACACGCAAGCTGACCCACCACTCTCTAGCAAGCGGTCTGGCAATTCTCTACTCCTGGGCGGCGGCGCCGCTCACAATCTCGATGAGCTGGCCGGTGATGCTGGCCTGACGTACGCGGTTCATGTTCAGCGTCAGCTTGTCGATGACTTCACCGGCGTTGCGGGTGGCCGCGTCCATGGCGGTCATGCGCGCCGCGTTGTAGGCCGCCGCCGATTCCAGCATGGCGCGAAATACCTGGTTCTCCACGTAGCGCGGCAGAGCCTGGGCGAGCAGCTCCGCGGACGGCTGCTCGAAGATGTAGTTGCCGGTGTCCGTCCCGCCCTCGGGCAGCTCCACCGGGAGAATCTTCTGAATGACCAGGTTCGACGAAAGCACGCTCTTGAAATGGTTGACGGCGATGTAAACGGCGTCGGCCTCGGCCCTGGAAAACCGCTCGACGATCAGCTTCGCGATGGCCCGCGCCGGGGCGGCCTCGACGGCGCCGCGCAGAAACAACGTGGCGTACTCGCCGGAAATGCCGACATTGCGGCGCCGGAAAAAATCGCGCCCTTTGCGGCCCACCAGTTCGAGGATCACCTCGGTGTCGCCCTGTTCAGAGCGATGGTCGGCGATAAACTTCTGCGCCAGTTTGATGACGTTCGAATTGAAGCCACCCGCCAGGCCGGTGTCCGCCGTCACCACCACCAGTTGAATCTTCCGTTCGGGGCGGACCGCCAGCAACGGATGGCTTTCCACCACGTCGGTTCCGGCCGCCGCCTGGGCAAGGTCGCGGACCATGTGATCGAGCAGGCGGGCGTAGGGGCGCGCCGCGATCACCCGATCCTGTGCCCGGCGCAGCTTCGCCGCCGAGACCATCTTCATGGCGCGGGTGATCTGCTCGATGTTCCTGACCGTCCGGATGCGCCGGCGGATTCCGATCAAACTAGGCATGTTCTCTGGAAAATCCTTTTGGCCACGAATGAACACAAATCAACACGGATAACAAAGTGTTTTTTGATTCGTGTTTATTCGTGTTCATTCGCGGCCAAATCGCTTGTCGCACACTGTTACGGCTTCGCGGTCTTCACGTGCTCGGCGACGAAAGTCTGCTTGAACTCTTTCAACATGTCCTGCATCGCTTTTTTCAGGTCGTCGCTGAGGATCTTCTTCTCGCGGATTTCGCTCAGGATTTCGGGATGGCCGTTATCCGCGAAGCGATACAGCCCGGTTTCGAAGGTACGGCAGAGCTCCACCGGCAGGTCGTCCAGATACGCGTTGGTTCCGGCGAAAATCACCAGTATCTGTTTCTCCACCGGCAGCGGAGAATACTGATTCTGTTTCAGAATTTCCACCAGACGCCGGCCGCGGTTGAGCTGCTGCTGCGAAGCTTTGTCCAGGTCGGAGCCGAACTGCGCGAACGCGGCGAGGGCGCGATATTGCGCCAGCTCGAGACGAAGCGATCCGGCCACCTGGCGCATCGCTTTCATCTGCGCGTTCCCGCCTACGCGGCTCACCGAGATACCCACGTTCACCGCCGGTCGCACGTCGGAGTTGAACAGATCAGACTCGAGGAAGATCTGCCCGTCGGTAATGGAAATCACGTTGGTGGGGATGTAGGCGGAGACGTCGCCGGCCTGCGTCTCGATGAACGGCAGAGCGGTGAGCGATCCGCCGCCGTTTTCGTCCGACAGCTTGGCGGCGCGCTCCAGCAACCGGCTGTGCAGGTAGAAGACGTCGCCGGGGTAGGCTTCGCGGCCGGGCGGGCGGCGCAACAGCAGCGAGATTTCGCGATAGGCCGCGGCGTGCTTGGAAAGGTCGTCGTAGATGCACAGGGCGTGCTTGCCCTTGTCGCGGAAGTACTCACCCATGGCGCAGCCCGAATACGGCGAGACGTACTGCATGGGCGCGGGATCGGACGCGGTGGCGGCCACCACGATGGTGTACTCCATGGCGCCGTGATCCTCGAGCGTCTTCACGACCTGCGCCACGGTGGAACGCTTCTGCCCGATGGCGACGTAGACGCAGATGAGGTCGCCGCCCTTCTGGTTGATGATGGTGTCGAGAGCGATGGCGGTCTTGCCGGTCTGGCGGTCGCCGATGATCAGCTCGCGCTGGCCGCGGCCGATGGGGATCATGGCGTCGATGGCCTTGAGCCCGGTCTGCACCGGTTCCCGCACCGGCTGGCGGTCGACCACGCCGGGGGCCAGCCGTTCGATGGGAGAAAACTCGGTAGTGGCGATGGGGCCCTTGCCGTCGATGGGCTGGCCCAGCCCATCCACCACCCGGCCGATGAGCGCTTCGCCCACGGGGACGGACATGATGCGCCGGGTGCGCCGTACCTCGTCGCCTTCCTTGATCTCCTGAAACTCGCCCAGCAGCACCGCGCCCACCTGGTCTTCTTCCAGGTTCAGGGCGATGCCGGAGACGTTGTGCGGGAATTCGATGAGTTCGCCGGCCATGACGTTTTCCAGGCCGTAAATGCGGGCGATGCCGTCGCCCACCGAGATCACCGAACCGGTTTCGGTTACATTGACCGCACCGTCGTAGTTCTCGATCTCGCTGCGCAGCACGCGCGTGATTTCATCTGCTCGAATAACAGCCATGCCAGGTTTCCTTGTCGGCGGGTTCGTTGCCCGCGGAGGTTGTCAAATCGGGCGTGCGACACGGGGGGACACGCGGTGACAGCCGCGTTATCGGGTAGCCGGTCAGTTCGGGATGTGGGGCAGGTTTCCAACCTGCGCGCCGGTTTCTAATCGGCGCCCGGCGCGGGTTACAAACCCGCGCGCAGGATACAATCCTGCCCCACACGGCAAACTGACCCACCACCCGTTGTTGCGGTACCAGTTGCACACCGGTCAAATCGGTGCTCCCTGAGTCAGCTTTCGCCGCATCGTTTGCAGGTGGCCATGCACGCTGCCGTCGTACACGGTGGAACCGATGCGCGCCATGGCGCCGCCCACCAGTGCGGGGTCCACGTTGTATTGCGCGCGGACGCGCCTGCCGGTGAGCCGTTCCAGCCCCGCTTCCAGCGCGCGCGATTCCCGCTCGTCAAGCTGCTCGGCCGAGGTCACGCTGGCGCGGACAAGACCCATTTTCTCGTCGACGAACCCCTCGAAAGCTTCGCGAATCTGCGAAAGGTCGGCGAGGCGGCGATGATCGGTGACCACAAAGAGCAAGTTGCGCACCAGCGGCGCGAGTCCCAGCGGGACCGCCAGCTTCGCCAGCACCGCCCGTTTCCGCGAACCGGGTACGGAGGGCGTGCGGAGGACGTGCCGCAGGTCATCGCTGCCGGCCACCAGAGCTTCCACGGAGGCGATCTGCGTGACCACGTCGGCTGGCTGGATGGTTGAGCCGGGTTCCAGCACCACATCGAGCAGCGCGTGCGCGTAGCGGCTGGCCACGGCGGAGATCATTGCCGCGCCTCCGGCCGGGCGTCCCCGAGCTGGCGCGTGAAGGCGTCCAGCAGACGCGATTGCGACGACGGATCCATGCGTGAGCGAATGCGCTCTTCGGCGAGATCCAGAGCGAGCTCGGCCGCGTACGCGTGCAGGCCTTCGCGGGCAACCTTGCTCATGGAATCGATCTCCCGTTCGGTTTGCTGCCGCAGGCGCGCCAGATGCTGCTCGGTTTCCTGGCGGATGCGCTCGCCCTCCACCGAAAACACGGCAATCGCTTCCGCGCGCAGCTTCTCGATCTCGGCGCCCAGAGCAGCCAGACGCCCCTCGATCTCACGCGCCCTGGCCTCCGCTTCCTCCCTCAGCTTGCCGGATTCGGTGATGTCCTTCCGAATGCTCGCGGTGCGCGCGCGGAAGAAGCCGCCGGCGTTCTTTCCGATGAGATAGCCGAGGCCGCCAGCGAGGACGAGGAAGTTCGCCCACTCCCACGGGAGCAATTTCCCCTCGTCCGCGGCTCCGTTCTTGTGCTCCGCGCCGAAGGCCAGCGGACCCAGCAGCAGGGTGGCGAGCGCGAACCAGCGGAATCGCATCAGCCCGCTCTCCCTTCCAGGACCAGGCGCGAGATGCGCTCGGCCAGATCGGCGCTCTGCTCTTCGAGGTCGCGTTTCGCCGCGGCGGCCTCGGCTTCGATGGAGCCCTGCGCGCCGTGCAGGGTTTCGTGGGAGTGGGCGCGCGCTTCTTCGATCACGCGGGCCTGATCGGCAAGCCATTTACGCCGCGCTTCCTCCTGCTCCCGATACATGCCGGCTCGCGCCTGCTGCAACGCCGCCTCGTACTCGGCGGTCTTGTCGGCGGCGCGCTTCGCGCTGGCCTCGGCCGCTTCGCGCGCCCCCTTTGTCGCCGCTTCTCGCTGCTTGAGGACGTTTCGCAACGGCCCGAAAAACATGCCCTTCAAATAGAGGTGCAGCAGGATGACCAGGAGGACAGTGGGGATCGCTCGCAGCAAGATCCCGCCCAGCGCGTGCAGAGTTGCGTCCATTGGCTATGAGGGAACCAGAACTCAGGGGAGTCCCGAGGAAGACTGCAATTGAGGAGTACCCTGAAGCCACTATCCTCGCACATGTCGCGGCGGGTGTTCAACGAGGTAACGCGGCAAGATCGGGGGCGTGGCAGAGGAGTCTCCCGCAAGCAGGCAGGGCATCCAGGATCTGTAGGCGGCCATCGAGAAGGTCGAGACGACGCTTCTTCCCGAGTTCCGGAAGCTGGCTGGCGCAAATGACGCGCAGATTCGCTCGCTCACCAGGAGTCTCGACCACCTGGACGAGCGGCTGCAACTCATGGGGGAGCGCGTTTGCGAGCTGGAGCGCCCGCCGCAGCCATTCTTGACTGCGGATCGGCCACTAATAGGTGGCCAGCGAGACGCGCAGCACCACGGGTTCCTCGCCAAAGCGGAGGCCATAGTCGGTCGCATCTCCATTCTGGCTGCGGAGGAGCTTGAAGACGCCGTTGTCGTAAATCCCCTGTTCGACGCGCAGGAACTGCCGGTGCTGCCACTTACCGTCAATCAGAGCGGAGGGAATCTGTCCGGTTCCCTCTACGATATGCTGGGACGCGCGTTGCTTCCCGGTGCCGGCCGGAAAGAAGTCGACGGTGCAAAAGTATCCGGCCACCAGAAACTGGTTGTCACCAAGTTGGGCAACCAGAGCGCGCCCCTCCGGCGTCGGATTCGACCCAGCCGTGGAGGGACCATAGCGGGCCGTTCCGTACGTCACCACTGCGTTCCAGGATCCGAACGGCAGCGTCTGCCGGGGGTCGCCCTGGTCTCCGCCCCTGAAGTGCAGGGGCTCAGCCACGGCCTTGAGCTTCCCTTCGAAATTGAGGCGGGCGATCTCCCGCTGCATGGGGCCGACCAACACGTAATTCCTCGCCAAATAAGGCACAGGTTCGTTCCCGGATTCCGAGTCTCCTATAGCCTGAAGACCGAGCATCGTGAAGAAATAGCGGGTAAAGTCGCCACTCGCCGGGTCACACTGGAAACAACCGCTCTCAGGCAGGAACAGGGGATTGTCGTCGCGGTGATATAGTTCCAGATCCTTCACATACGCGGCGGGGTCGCCCTGATAATCGTCAGGTGCGAGAATATCGATGGCCGGCGCGCCGGCTTTCCAGATGGGGATCACATTGTCGGTGGGGCCGCCGCTCTCGTAGGCGCCGGGAGATCCCGGCTCGCCGGGAGGGCCTGGATTGAACGGGTTGCGCAAAGCGTCGTTGACATCCATGGGCAGGGGATAAACGGCCTTTCCCGCGGCCGCGACCTGTCCCACATATCTCGCTATCGACCAGGCGTTGAAGTACTCGTCGGCATTGGGACCAAAGGCTTCCTGCCAGTTCAGGGATGCAGAAGCGGCCTTTATATGCATGGCCTTGAGGATCTCGGCCGGCACCGGAGCCTCGAAGAACTTCTGCGCGGCGGGAGAGAAATCGCGGACGCTCTTCCAGTTGCCGGGTTCATTCTCCACCTGAACCATGATTACGGTGCGCTGCGGGTCGGCTTCCTTAAGGTGTCCCATGACCGCGGCGAATGCTCTCTTGTCCGCTTCGAGCGACGCGGTGGCAAACGGCGACGACGAGTCCACTGCCTGTCCGTTCCTGTCGACCGCATGGAAATAGCCGACGGGGTCCAACAACATCCATTCGGGCATATAGTGCTGGCTGCCGTTCTTCCACGTGGCGAACCAGAGCAGTATGAGACGAACATTATGCTGGCGAGCTTCGGCCAGGAGCCGGTCGATCGACGAAAAGTCGAAGTGTCCGGGCTGCTCTTCAATCTGATCCCAGTAGATCGGTATTTCGATCGTGTTGGCATGCAGGTATTCCATGGCAGCCCAATCTTTTGGATGCGAAGGCCAGGTACTTTCCAGGCCCAGATCCTGATCTTCTACACCCAATATCAAAAATGGAGCATCGTCCACAAACAGAGCGAAGCGTCCGTCCTCTTGCACCAGGCGGGGAATCGGACGCTCCGCGACCTGGGCGTGGAGCGTACCGATGACGAGTGCGGCCGCAAGAGCGGCCAGAACAGCGGAAGTCATTTTCATCTTTCGTGCTCCTGTGTTGTCTTGGGCGAACACGCCGTCTGAAGGCGATTCACCGGTATTCCAGGAAACCCCGGCGCGAAGACTGACGCTCCGCCGGGATTCGAGTATATCGAGATTGCCGCGCCCTCTAATCAAGACGGACCAACCGCCACCCGCTTTGTCTCAATGCCAGTTCTTTCCCGGTGCGGCGCCGCAACTCGCGGCCAATGTGCTTGCAGGAACCCCGGGCCGCCGGCGTGGATTGACGGCCCGCATCCCCGCTGGCGTAAGGTAGGCGACGGTCAGCGGCTTCGGCCGCCTCTTCAGTTCTATGTTGACCTCGTCCGGGAGTTCTTTGGCCCTCTGAGCGTGACCCCCCATGTCCCACGATGAGCAGCAATCCAAGAACGACTGCGAGAATTCGGGTCTTTCAGCATTGCAGCGATTCTAGCCTCCTTTGGCAGTGGCACGCAAGAGGAATCCTGCGGGGGCCGGCAGCATTGCATTCGGACGCGATCCAGCGGAGAATATTCGGATGCATCCCCGACGAAACTTCCTGCGTTTCGGCTCTCTCCTGCTGCTGTTGATGGCCGCGGCGGCCGCTCAGGAGCCGAAGCCGGCGCCGAGGTACGAGATCGTCGATGGCCACCTCCATTTCCTCAGCTTCGTCCAGGAGACTGCCGGGATGGACGCGTTCTTCAAAGCGATGGACGATACCGGCGTAGTGGAGTCGGCGGTGATCGGCATGCCCGTTGTGAAGAAGTGGGACGAAGGCGATGAGAGGCGGCCCACTTACTACCTGGACAACGATGCCCATACGTATTGGTACAGCGCGACCGACTTCCTGGTGGCGCGGGCCGTGCTGGATCTGCCTAAAGATAAGCAGGCCCGTCTGCATCCTTTTATCTGCGGCTTCAACAGCGCGGATCGAAACGCGGTGGACCATGTCGAGCGCATGCTGGCGCTCTACCCGAACTTCTGGCAGGGCATCGGCGAAGTTTTCCTGCGTCACGACGACCTGAGCGCGCTCACTTACGGCGACGTCCCGCGCGCGACATCGAAAGCGTTTGGCCGGCTGCTGGACCTGGCCGCCGCGCGCGACCTGCCCGTGCTGGTCCACAGCAACATCGCGCCAGCCTGGCTGGAACGGCCCGACTATCTCGACGAGATGGAGTCGGCGATCCGGGCGCATCCGAGGACTCGCGTGATCTGGGCGCACGCGGGCATCAGCCGGCGCATCGTCATCGCCAATCACACGGAGATCCTGCGCCGGATGCTGGGCCAGTACCCCAACCTCACGATCGACTTGTCGTGGGTCATCTTCGAACAGGAGATCGCGCCCGGCGGGGTGCTGGACCGGAGATGGGTGAGTCTGATCGAAGAGTATCCCGGCCGCTTTGTGATCGGTTCGGACACGGTGGGCTTCTTCGACCAGTACAAGCCGACTTTGCAGCGCTACTATCTGCTGCTGGATGCGCTGAAGCCGGAGACCGCGAGAAAAGTGGCGCACGACAACTTCCTGGCTCTGCTCCCCGCGCGCCGGTAGCGTCGCTGCGGCAGAATGAGACGTGGGGTTCGGTTTGTGGATCGACGGCGAAGAACGGCTGGCATGGGCCCGGGGCACCCACGAGTACCGCCCGATGGGAGCGGCCGTGGTGGCGGTAACGGACCAGTTCCGGCACGGGGACTTCCACGGCAGCCGTTGTCCGCCCGCGCGCCTGCGTGATTCGTTCGCCGGGTTCTTCGGCTCGCTGGAAGAGGTGAATGAGTATCTGCGTCGCGCGCGCGGCTCCGGGGCACGGCTACCGAGGATGGGCCGGACGCCATCGCACGTGCGGTAATATTGCGACGATTCGGGCGCCTGGCGCAATTATCGGAACATTGCGAAGATATATACTGCTGAAAGGTGTGAAATAATCAGCGTTGTTGACCACTCCCTTACGGTCGTGGCTCGGTAGGGCAAATATATACTTGACTAATCCACGGTTCTGAGGCACACTTGAACCATGGAAAGCATTGAACCACGGACTCTTCAGGAAGCCATCCAGTACTTCAGCGATGCTGACAACTGCCTGAACTACGTAGCGTCGAAGCGCTGGCCTAACGGCGTCGTTTGTCCGACCTGTGGGAGCACCAAAGTTAGCTTCCTGGCGAACCAGCGCCGCTGGCAGTGCAGTGCCCACCACACCAAGCGACAGTTCTCGGTGAAGGTCGGGACTATTTTCGAAGAGTCGCCCCTCGGTCTCGACAAGTGGCTCCCGTGTGTGTGGCTCGTCACCAACTGCAAGAACGGAATCAGTTCTCTCGAAATCTCGCGGGCGCTGGGTGTGACTCAGAAAACCGCGTGGTTCATGCTTCATCGTGCGCGGCTCGCACTGCAAGGCAAGAACGGCGGCAAGCTGGGCGGAGAAGTCGAAGTGGATGAGACTTTCATCGGCGGCAAGGCGCGGAACATGCACAAGGACAAACGGGCGCGCGTGATTACTGGCACTGGCGGGAAAGACAAAGCCGTAGTGTTCGGCGTGATGGAACGCGGTGGTGATGTCCGAGCAATGGTTGTAGAGAATCGCCGGAAGCGCGAGCTTCAAAAGCGGGTACCACTACTGTCCGGCTAACGCGGAGTGGGCCATCAGCAAGCGATTGTAAGACAGCAGGTTAGGACCGGTTCCGGCTTGCCGCGATTTGAATTCGCGGA
>Ga0326728_10002876_pt1 | contig 55839 bp, 49 predicted proteins | sample MB3enrmetagenome_FD_207602 | JGI IMG/M metagenome (GOLD analysis project Ga0326728, IMG submission 207602) | Lab enriched peat soil microbial communities from McLean, Ithaca, NY, United States - MB31MN | ecosystem: Environmental > Terrestrial > Soil > Wetlands > Peat | place: USA: New York... | reverse complement strand
AGTGTTGGAGAATCGATAACCTTTTACGGATTCGCCTGTCTGAAACTGGGCAGGCGGGGCGGGATCAGAAACTCCGCTGGCTAGGATGCCGTAGATCCATGGGAATCCAGGCTAGCCAAGGGAGTCGCAAGATACCCAATGAAGCGGTTCGGAATTGCGTCGTGCTCGTAGATCTCCTCAAGAGGCACGCCCATGGCATCAAACAGCCTCGTCAAGGTTTCTACAGTCGGCGTTGCTAACCCTTTTAGGATCTTGGAGATGGTAGACTGAGCAATGCCGGACTTGGCTTTGAGAGAGGGCTGAGTTTCCTCGCCCAGATCCATATAGTATTTGAGTCGGCGGGTTGCGAAGTACCGACGCTCAGGAGTGAGCTCTTGCATACTGAATTCAAGTCCCTTCTGCTTTGGAGCGTAGCCGACCCCAGGGCGGAGTGCAAGGCATAAAGACGGCATACAATTCTCAGGAACACGCCCGGAGGAATCGCGACGAGACTGCCCCCATAAGTCCGCTTAGCCAGCTCTGGTGAAGATCACAAAAGCAGGGAGGGACGCGGGCACAAAAAGCAACAGGAGGGGTGACAGTGACCAATTGCCTTAGTGGAGCCCTAACATTGATTCTTCCCGCCGTTTCACGTGAGGTAGCGCCTGACCTCTCTTAACGTTCTGGCCTCAGTCGCCGAGAGAGCTGGCAAGGGGTCACCGGCCCTCGGCCGCGACTCGCCGAACTGCCGGGTCGCGCCCCTCCGAAGCTGCGCTCGCTGGGACACTACTTCCGTGAAGTCCCCTCCCCGTCACCCGGATGGGATCGGTCCAACTCGGAAACGTGCCGCCGCGGCCTCAGACGCCCACTACCTCATCGGGCCGACGGCGCGCGCCGCGGGGCGGGCGCGCAACCAACGTCAAACTCGCGCAGGAGCCTGGCGCACCCGCAACCGCAGGACGTAGCCGGTCCAGCCGGACGCCTCGTCCCTTGTGCCCCAGTCCTGAGCGATCTGCGCCGCGGCGCGCTCTGTTGCTGATGGCTTACACCGGAATCCCGAACGCCTCGCGCACTTGCTTCTCGACGCCGGGCGCGCATCCGATCGCCGTGCCGCGGTCGATGCGCCGCGAGCCGTCCAGCGCAAAGAACCGGCCGCCGGCTTCCTCGATGATCGGCTTCAGCGCGGCCAGGTCCCATACCTCGACCTTGGGCTCGAACCAGATCTCCACTTGGCCGGCCGCCAGGAGGCACCCGTCCAGCGCGCCGCCGTAGGAACGCACGGACCACGTCCGCTGCATCAGGTCCATGACCCGCGGCAGGTGCGGGCGGGCCGCGGGGAGCTGCAGGCCGTTGGGGTTGAATGAGCACGCGCCGATGGTGTCGATGTCCGAAACCCGCAGGCGCTCCCCATTCAGATACGCCCCGCCGCCCCGCGCCGCCCAATACGTCTCGCCGAGCATGGGGAAATGCGCCACGCCGGCGAGCGATTCGCCGGCGGCGTCCTCCAGCGCCACCAGCACGCACCAGAAGCGGTTGCCGCGGACGAAATCGCGGGTGCCGTCGATGGGGTCGATGATCCAGCGGCGGCCGCTGGAGCCCACTTTGCTGGCGCCTTCTTCACCCAGGATGCCGTCGGCGGGGAATTCGCGTTCGATGGCTTCGCGGATCAGGCGCTCGTTCTCTTTATCGGCGATGGTTACGGGCGAGGCATCCGGTTTCGCCTCGGCGGAAATGCCCCCGGCGCGAATGCGCTTGGCGTTCTCGCCCGCCGCCACGGCGATCCGGCGGGCGAATTCCAGTTCTGGTTGGTAGTTCATCGGCTAGTGGTGACCTTCCCTTGGTTCCGATCCAAAACGAATCACGTTGCCGTCGGGATCCTCGACGTGCATCTCGAGAGCCCACGGATAGTTCGTCGGCGGCATCCGAATCGTCACCCCGCGAGCTTTGCATTCCTCGTGCAGCTTGTCGACGTCTTCCACGCCGATCCAGATCCACGCCCCACCCCGCCCCTGTGCGCCCTGACACAGGAAAATGTTGGCCCGGTCGCGCGAAATGCTGGTGAAGTCGTCAGTGCCCCAACTGACGTTGCGGAAGCCCAGTACGTCCACATAGAAGCGCAGAGCGGTCTGCATGTTCTCCACGCGCAAGATGGCTTGCGCGCCTTCAAATCGGACCCGTGTCTGAGTGCTGTCTGTCATATCTCTCTCCATCCCCCAAATTCCGCCGGCTGACCCTGGCATCCTGTAAAGTGTATCGCGCTTTCCGCTCCACCTCTATAATTGGGACTTGGACCCGCGAAAGGATCTCTCATGTATCGCGCAATCATTCTCTTCATGGCGGTGACCGCATTGGCACAGCAGCCTCCAGTCTCTTATTCCAATCTCAGCTATTCCAAGCTTACCGAGGGACAGATCGTCGACGGGTTCCGCGCCATGGCCGTGTATCTCGACGATTCCGGACGCGCCATCGGCGCGCGCTTCCGCCACGTGCGCACCGGCTTCACGCTGGACCTGCTCGAGATCCAGTCCGTCCCCCAAGCTTTCTTCTGGGTCACCACTTACCCCACCTCCAACATGGGCGAGCCGCACACCCAGGAGCACCTGCTGGTGGGCAAGGGCAGCAAGGGCAGGGCGCTGGGCAGCCGGGAGGCCATGTCGCTGGTGACGTCCAATGCCTTCACCCTACAGTGGCAAACGTGCTACGACTTCTACGATTCGGCCGGCCCCGAGGTCTTCTACCAGAGCTTCGAAAGCACCCTCGACGCACTGCTCCATCCCGATTACACGGATGAAGAGATCCGCCGCGAAGTGCGCAATTTCGGCGTGTCGGCCGACCCCCGCAGCGGCGAACTGCGGTTGGAAGAAAAGGGCAGCGTCTACAACGAGATGTCCACTAGCATGGACCAGGCCGGGTCGCGCCTGTTCCATGCCGCCAAGACGCTGGTCTTCGGGCCGGAGCATCCCCTGGCTTTCAACTCCGGCGGAACTCCCGAAGCCCTGCGCGTGTTGAAGCCGGAGGACATCCGCCGCTTCCACGCGCAGCATTACTTCCTGGCCAATATGGGCGCCATCGCTTCGCTGCCCAAGGAGATGCCGCCGGACGATGCGCTGGTGCGGCTCGATGCCGTGCTGAATCGCATGGAGAAGACGCCGCCATCCATCCCGGTGACGACCGAAGACAAGCTGCCCGCGCCGCAACCGGCCGTGCCCGGGCGCATCCAGTACGTCGGGTATCCGTTCCGCAACGAACAGCAACCGGGCCTGGTCGCCCTGGCCTGGCCGCCCGACCGCAAGCTGAGGTACCGCGACCGGACTCTGCTCGGTCTCTTGATGCAGACCGCCGCGGGCGGAGCGGGCAGCAACCTGTACCGGCGCCTGGTGGACAGCGCCACGCGCGAAACCGACTACGGCGCCACCAACGTGTTCGGGTTCGCGGACGACGATCCGGGAAACGCCATCTTCGTCTGGCTGACCGATGTCGGCGTGGCGCACATGAACGACACGGAGCTTACCGCGTTGCGCGCCAAGGTGATGGACGAGTTTGCCCGCATCGCCGCGTACGCCGACGGCTCGCCCGAGCTTCGCGAGTTTCACGAACGCTTCCGAGGACGCATCGTGGAGCAGCGCCGCGCGCTCGCCAAGCTGGTGAATTCGCCTCCCGGTTTCGGTTTCCGCAACGGCAGCGCCTTCTGGAATTCGCACCTGTACCAGCTCAACCGCGAGCCGGGCTTCCGCAAATCGCTCACCATGAAAGACGACCTGGACGCCATCGACAAGCTCGTGTCTCAGGGCAAGAACATCTGGCGCGATTCTCTCGCGCAGTGGAAGGTGCTGGGCGTCACGCCTTACGTGCTGGCGGCGAAACCCAGCGCCACGCTCATGGCCCAGGAAGACAAAGAGCGCCAGCAGCGCGCCACGGCGGAGGCCGAGCGGCTGGTCAAGCTGTACGATGCGCCCGATCCGCAGGCCGCCATCGCACGCTACCGGCAGGAGTACGACGCCACCACCGCCCGGCTGGAAAAGCAAGCCCACGACGCGGCGCCGCCCAAGTTCGTCGACACGCCTCCCATGACCCTCGACGACCAATTGGATTTCCAGACCGCCGAATTGGCCGGCGGTGTCCCGCTGGTGATGTCGCGCTTCGAGAGCATGACCAGCGCCACCGCGGGCATCGCGCTCCGCTTGGATGGCCTGGCGGAAGACCGCCTGGTGTTCGTTTCCGCGCTACCGCAACTGCTCACCCGCGTGGGAGTCATCGAAGACGGCAAGCCGGTTTCCTTCGAGCGAATGACCGAACGGCTGCGCCAGGAGATCCTCAGCCTGGACGCTTCCTTCGACGTCAACGCCACTACCGGCCGCTATGAGTTGGTGGTGCGCGGATCGGGCAATAACCTGGAAGAATCGAAGCGCGCCCTGGCCTGGATGAAGCTGGCGCTGTTCCATCCCGACTGGCGCCTGGAGAACCTGCCGCGCATCCGCGACCTGGTGGACCAGACGCTGGCTTCGCTGCGCAACACCACGCAAGGCTCCGAAGAGGGTTGGGTGAGAGGCGTGGCCCAGGCGTACCTGAAACAGGACAACCCGCTGTATCTCGCCACTTCTTCTTTCATGACCCGCGCCCACAATCTCCACCGCCTGCGCTGGATGCTGAAGGCCGGCGGGGACGACGCGCTGTATGCCTTCCTTGCCGACCTCGGCAAGACCGCCGGCGCTCGGCCGGACCGCCAGGCGCTGCTGGCTTCCATTAAGGACGGGAAATATGCGGGACTCCGCAAACTCACCGCACCGCAGCGCTCGCTGGCTCTCGATGCGGCTCGCGACCTGGAAACGCTGCTGGCGGACTTGCCCGATTCCAGCCTGGCCGCCGATTGGAGTTACCTCTGCAACCAGATGGCGCACGATCTTCGCATGGGGCCGCAGTGGGCCCTGGGCATGCTGCAGGAAGTCCGCGAGGCCGTCCTGCAAGCCGGCGCCGCGCGCCTGTTCTTCATCGGGTCGAGCGCCTCCCAACAGGCGCTGGATGCGGGACTGCGCGACCTGATCGACGGCCTGGGCAGCGGGCCGGTGCCGAAGGCGGAGTACCGGCCAGGCAGGCGCATCGACCAGCGCCTGAAGGGCCGCGAAAGCGGCGCCGACCGGCCGGTATTCGTGGGATTGCTGAACGCCAATTCGCAAGGCGGCGTGTTCCTCAATTCGGCGCCGCTGGCCAGCTTCCACGACACCGACCGCGACAAGCTGCTCGATTACCTGGCGTCCAACCTCTATGCCGGAGGCGGCGCGCACACCATCTTCTCGAAGACCATTGCCGCCGGCCTGGCGTACAGCAACGGCCTGAGCGCGGGCTTGGCCGCGGGACGGCTGCAATATTACGCCGAACGCACGCCGGAGCTGCCGCAGACGCTGCAATTCGTGGTCGGCGAACTGAAGAAGGCGCAGCCCGACGCCTCGCTCACGGAGTACGCCATCGCCGGCGCGTTCAAGGGGACGCGGTCGGCGGCTTCCTACGAATCGCGCGGCGAAGCGCAGGCCGGCGACCTGGCGGACGGATTGACGCCCGAGGTGGTGCGCCGCTTCCACCAGGCCATTCTCGATTTGCGGAAGACGCCCGATCTTGCGGGCGAGCTGTTCCGCCGGATGAATGCGGTATACGCCAAGGTTCTACCCGGCCTGGGCGCGCCGGTCGGAGGCGTGGCCAACGGTGTTTACATGGTCATCGGCCCCGAAAAGCAGTTGGCCTCTTACGAGGAGTATCTGAAGAAGGCCGACGCTCCCGACGCGCGGCTCTGGCGCCTCTACCCGCGCGACTTCTGGCTCCTATTTCGGTGACCCCGCCGTACCTTGGCTCAACTTGAGCCAACGTAGGGCCTTTATCTTACTGAAAATAAACGGAAACTGATCGGAGCGTTGGCTCAAGTCGAGCCATCGCCGGGTGGTGGGTGCATCGCCGCTACATCTCGCGGCGGCCTTCCATGGCTTTGGAGATGGTGACTTCGTCGGCGAATTCAATGTCGCTGCCCACCGGGATGCCCATCGCGATGCGCGAGACTTTTACGCCCAGGGGCTTCAACAAACGCGCCAGGTACACGGCGGTGGCCTCGCCTTCCACCGTGGGGTTGGTGGCGACGATCAATTCCTTGATTTCGCCCTGGCCGATGCGCTCCACCAATCCTTTGATCTTCAGCGACTCGGGACCGATGCCGCGCAGCGGGGACAACGCGCCGTGGAGCACGTGGTAGCGGCCCTGAAACATGCGCGTGGTCTCGATGCCGATAATGTTATGCGGCTCCTCCACCACGCACACCACGGCGGAGTCGCGGTTGGGGTCGCTGCAGAACTGGCAGACATCGCTGTCGGCGATGTTGTTGCACACCGAGCAGAGGCCCAGCTTGTCCTTGACGTCGAGGATGCACTGCGCCATGCGTTCGGCATCCTCGCGGGGGGCGCGGAGCACGTGAAAGGCGAGGCGCTGCGCGGACTTCTGGCCGATGCCGGGCAGGCGCTTGAATTCGGCGATCAGACGGGCGAGCGGTTCGGCGAAGTCGGGCATGGCGTGGCGGCGGGCTAGAACAGGCCGGGGGGCAGACCCATGCCGCCGAGCATGCCGCCCATCTTCTGCTTGATTTCGTCGTCGACGCGCTTCAGGGCTTCACTGTGCGCGGCCAGCACCATGTCCTGGAGCATTTCGACGTCGCCCGCGACTTCGGGGTCGATCTTGATCGAGAGCAGGTTCTTTTCGCCGTCCATGTGGACGGTGACCATGCCGCCGCCGGCGGACGCTTCCACGCGGATGGCGGAGACCTCCTGCTTCATTTTGGCCTGCATCTGCTGGGCCTGCTGCATGATCTGATTCATGTTGCCGGGTAGTTTCACGGTGGCTACTCCTTGAGATTGCGGATGGTGCGAATTTCCCCGCCGAGGACTTCGCGGAAACGTTGGACCTCGGGATTCTCCAGGGCGCGGCTGGCGGCATCGTTGCCGGAGGCCGGCTGGGTCGCGGACGCCGCCGCGGCGGAACCGGCCGGCGCGATGGCCGCCGCGGGCGCCGCATCGCCGACGGTAATCCTGACCGGCATGGAGCGGCCGGCAGCCTGGCGAATAGCCCTGTCCAGATCCTGCGGGCGAAGGGTCAGCGAGTATTCCTTGCTGGTGACGATACGCAGTTCGTCATTGACTTCGGTGACCTGAGAAGCCTCTATGGCGTCGGCGGTAAAGGCCAGGCCGAGTTTCATTAGGGCGGTGTACAGACGCTCGCGCCAGTCGCCGGCGGCCATCGGTTCAAGGCCGCGATCGGGCTGGGCGGCCAGTGCGTTGGCGCCCGATGACTGGGGCTCGGGCGGGCGCGCGGCGGCCTTCTTGGCGCGGTCGAGATCGAAAGGCGATGGACCGGTGCGCGACGGAGCGGGAGCACGAACCGGTGTGGGCTGCGCGGCGCAGGCTGCCGGCGGGGCGGCGGCGCGCGGACCTCCGCCTTCGCCCAGATCGGCGAGCGCCTGTTCAATGGGCAGCAGGCGGCCGGCCTGCACCAGGCGCACCAGGCCAATTTCCAGGTGGAAACGGGGCTGCAGCGAGAACTGCAGGTCGCGGAAAAGATCCAGCGACAACTGCATGTAGCGGGTGAGGTCTTCCTCGGAAAACGCGGCGGCGGCGGTGGCGAGGCGTTCCCGCTCGGCGGCCGAGGCGGCGATCAGGCGGGCCGAATTGGCTCCGCCGGCGCTCGCGATGCGGGCCACCAGCAGGTTGCGGAAGTAGCGCGACAGCTCGCGGCTGAAATGCTGAAGGTTGTGGCCGTTCCGCTCCAACTCGTCGACCACTTCGAGCATGCGGCGCGAATCGCCGGCGGCCAGGGCCTGGGAGACGGATTCCAGGGAATCCAGCGAGAAAGCGCCCAGCAGGCCGCGCACGCTGGCGGCATCCAGGTGCGAGCCGCAGCAGGCGATGGCCTGGTCCAGCGCGGAGAGCGAATCGCGAACGCTGCCTTCGCCGGCCTGCGCCAGAACCGCCAGGGCTTCCGCGTCGGCCCGAATGCCCTCCCGTTCGCAGATCCACGCCATGCGCGCGGTGAGCGCCTCGAAGTCCACCGACCGGAAGCTGAAGTGCTGGCAGCGCGAGGCGATGGTGGCGGGGATCTTGTGGGCCTCCGTGGTGCACAGCACGAAGACCACCCATTCGGGAGGCTCCTCGATGGTTTTGAGGAGGGCGTTGAATGCCTCGTTGGTGATCTGGTGGGCCTCGTCTATGATGAAAACCTTGTAGCGGTCGCGGGCCGGCTGGTAGCGCACGTTTTCGCGCAGCTCGCGCATTTCGTTGATGCCGCGATTGGAGGCGGCGTCGATTTCGATGACGTCCACCGCTCCTCCGGCCGAAATCTCGCGGCAGCTCGCGCATTCGCCGCAGGGCGTGGCCGTGGGTCCATTGACGCAGTTCAGGCAGCGCGCCAGGATGCGCGCGATGGTGGTTTTCCCGGTGCCGCGCTGGCCCGAGAAAATGTAGCCGTGGGCGATGCGCCCCTGGGTGATGGCGTTCTCCAGGGTGGCGCGGACATGCTCCTGGCTGACCACGTCCTGGAACGTCTGGGGCCGGTATTTTCGGGCGATGACCTGGTACATGCGGCGGGTTTACTGCCAGGCCCCGGGGAATCCGCGGCACACGAGCCGCACCACTACCGTTGCTTCCTTCCGGACCTGGCGGGGTTTGCGGCCGCCCGTTGCACGGAGCCCGAGACCTGACAAGTATTTATCCTATCATGCGGCCGCCGGCGGGCCGAAACCTGGGCTTGCGTCTGTCCGGCAGGCTGCGCCACACTGAAGGTGGCCCTCGCGGGCCTTACATGCCGGAAACCTGCACTTGCGGATCGCAACTACCGCCCGACGCCGTCTTCTGCCATAAGTGCGGAAAGCCGCAGCGGGAGATCGCCGCGGTGGAGTCCGAAGCGCCGGCGCCCCCGCCGCTTCCGCTTCCGGCTCCGGTAGTTCCCGCGCCCGTGGGGTCCGCGCCGGTGAACTTCCGCAACATGGATGCGCTGAAAACCGCCCTGATGGCGGCGGTGCTGGCGACCTTTCTGCTCTTTCTTCCGTACCTGAATTGGCTGGCGGCCGGGTATTTCGCGGTCTTCTTCTACCGGCGGCGCACGCGGCAATCGGTCAACATTGCCGCCGGCGTCCGCATCGGGTGGTTGACCGGGCTGATGACTTTCGCCATCCTGGCGGCCCTGATGGTTCTGGTGCTGCGCTCGCCGGGCGCCATGGAAATGATGAAGGTGCTGGCGCAAAAGGACGGTTCGTTCCAGCAAATGCTGGGCATCATGCAGAACGGCCCGCAACTGGCCGGACTGCTGGCCACGTTGTTCGTGTTCGTCACCTTCCTCAGCATGACCGGCGGGTTGTTGGGCGCGGTACTGACCGGGGGCGTCAATCCACGGCCGCGGGGCGGGAATAACGTTTGACCAGGGCCACGCTCGCGAAGATCACCGCCATGGAAACCGTTTCGCGCACGCCGAACGGCTCGCGATAGAACAGCCACCCGAGCGCCACGGCCACCACGGAATTGACGTAGGGGTACACCGACGTGATGGCCACGGGCAGCCGGTCCATGGCGTACGCGTAGGCGCTGTAGCCCACCAGCGACCCGAAAATCACCAGGTAACAAAGGGCACCGGCGCCGCGCGCCGACCAATGGACGGCGCCTTGCGGCGTGGCGACGGCTAGCACGGCGACGACCAAACCAGCGGCGAGTTGCTGCACGCCCCCGGCAATCACCGGGTGGGCTTTACCGGATTTGCGGCGCTGGTAGATCGACCCGAAACACCAGCCCGCCATGCCGATTTGCAGCACCAGAAATCCATACACCAGGCTGCGGTTGAAGGGGTGCGGGCCGGGGTCGGGCGTGAACAGCAGGCCCACCCCCACCAGACCCACCAGCATGGCGCCGATGGTGGGCGCGTGGAGACGTTCGCCGCCCGGCAGGAGGGCTTCGGCGCCGACCATCCAGAACGGCGATAGGGAGATGATCAACCCGGCGATCCCGCTGGGAATGGCGGTTTCGGCGTAGGTCAGGGCGCCATTGCCGACGCCCAGCACCAGCAGGCCGCTGAAGCAAGCGGCGGCCAGTTCGCGTCCGCGGGGCACGTGCAGTCCGCGCGCCCGCGCGAACCCCAGCGTGATGGCGCCGGAAATGATGTAACGCGAGCCGACCAGGATGAGCGGCGGAAAGGACTCCAGTGCCATGCGGATGGCCAGGTAGGTAGTGCCCCAGAAGAAGCACACCGCGGCCAGGGCGAGATAGGGTTTGAACAGAGGATGCCGGCGCAATTTTTTAGCGTAACATCGGGCGGGCCGGTCCATCGAGCGGGCCGAACCAGGACGCGCCCGAGAAGCCGCTTGAAATGAGGCGCTTCCGGAATTCTCCGCACCCGGTAGCGGCCTCAATCGCCTCTTCGCGCAGCGCGCGTTCGCGGGGGATGAAAATGGCTCCGATTGATGCGGTTGGATGTATAATCGATCCCGGCAAGAATTGCCAAACGGAAATCCCGGTTCTGTCCCCTTCCGGGAGCCACGGGCCTTCGAGCGTGCGCGGAGCTGGAACCTCCCCGTGAACGCACTCCGCGCAGGAGGGTAATATGTCGAGGCTGGTGTGTTCTTTGGCATTGGGACTGTTGGTCCTCCCGCTTCTGAACTGCGGAGGCTCACAACATAGTCCCGATGAGAAGTACTTCCTGATCGTGACAAACGCAAAGGCGCCTTACTGGCAGGAGGCTGCGGCGGGGTTGACCAAGGCGGCTTCTCAACTGGGTGTTCGGGCCGAAGTGGTTGGGCCGGATGCGTACGACATAAAGGCTCAGCACGACCGGTTTCAGGATGTGCTGAAGCTGCCGCAGAAACCCACTGGTATCCTGGTTTCAGCCGGGGATCCAAACCTGATTAAGGGGGATATCGATGCGGCCATCTCCCAAGGGATCCCGGTGCTTACCATCGACTCGGACGCGCCGGCGAGCAGCCGTCTGGCCTTCATCGGGACGGACAATTACCAGGCCGGTCTGCTGGGCGGAAGGTTGGCGGCCAAGGAACTCAAGTTCAGAGGCAGCGTGGTCGTCTACTCCATGCCGGAGCAGAGAAACCTCACCGAGCGTCTGTCCGCCTATAAGGAGGTATTCGATAACTATCCGCAGATCAAGATATCCGAAGTGGTGGACGTCAAGGGCGATCCTACGGTTGTTTTCGATAAGACGATGGACCTGATTGAGAAGAACGCGAAAGTGGATGCCTTCATCTGCCTGGTCTCGGTGGCCTGTCCGGAAGTGGCCGAAGTGTTGGACCGCAAGCACGTCACCGGAAAGGTGGTGGTGGCGATGGATACGGACGAGCGAACGCTCGCAGGGATTCGGAAGGGGCTCATCTCCGCCACCATCGGGCAGAAGCCGTTCACCATGGCGTTCTTCGGGCTGAAAATGCTCGACGATCTGCACCACCATCCGCTGCCTTCGCTCACCACGTACTGGGCGCAGGACTCGCTCGCGCAGATCCCCAGCTTTATCGACACCGGCGCCACGCTGATCGATCAGAGTAACGTCGACAAGTTTATCCAGGCACGGAATTCGACGACGGCTAAGTAGCGGTTGGCGCACCGCGTGTCTACGGCAACCAGCCAGGTTTCGCGGGTGTAGTGTGTTCCCTCGCACGTTTCCAGTTCCGGAATAATCCATCCGGCTCGCAACCTTCATCCGATGTTTACAGATGTTACCGACAATGGGTCTATGAACTTGGTTTTGACGCGGACAGCTCAACGAAAATCGCGGACCTCCAACGTGAAGGATCGGCGCGAAGCCGGCCGCTACGGTGTGAAGATGCCCCTCCGGTATCGCGCCGCGGGCGCCATGATCGACTCCGCCTGGGAACACGGCCATACGCTCAACATGAGCGCGGGCGGCGTTCTCGTCGACATTCCCGAAGTGAAGGCCGTTGGATCGGCATTGGAACTTGCCATCGACTGGCCCGGGCTGTATCACGACAAGCCAATGGTCCGCCTGTTCCTGACCGGGTCGGTCGCGCGCCTCGACGGCCGGCGCACAGCCTTGCGCATTCTCCGCAACCGCGCCGTCGTAATCACGGAACGAAGCGATAGCCCACGCCATGCACGGTCAGAAAGTGGCGGGGCGAATTCGGATCGGGTTCCAGCTTCTGACGCAGTTTTACAACGTGTGCATCCACGGTGCGGGTGTTAGGGAAGAATTCATATCCCCAGACCGAGTTGAGAATCATATCGCGGGTGAGCGGGCGGTCGGGATTGTGCAGGAAGTAACACAGCAAGTTGTACTCGGCGGGCGTGAGCTTGATTTCTTCGCCCTTCCGGGTGACGATGCGGCGTTCGAAATCGACCTGGGTGCCGGAGAAGTGGATGACTTTGTGCGCGTCGGGGGACGAGCGGCGCAGCACGGCGCGGATACGGGCCATGAGCTCGCGCGTGCCGAACGGCTTGACCATGTAGTCGTCCGCGCCGAATTCCAGAAGCAGCACCTTGTCGACTTCATCGCCCACTGCGCTAAGTACGATGATGGGCGTGGCTAACTGGGCGGCGCGAAGCTGCAGGCAGAATTCGGCGCCGGTCATGCCGGGAAGGCGCAGGTCTAACAGTACCAGGTCGGGCTTGAGCGTGATGGCCTTGTCGAATCCGCTCTTTCCGTCGTCGGACAAGACGGCGCGGAAGCCTTCCTGCTCCAGCATCGCCCTGATGGTGTCGCGCAGGCTTTCGTCATCGCCAATTACGAGGATCGTCTGCATGCAGGTCTTACTATTGTAGCAAGTCGGGCTATGCCCATGATATGCCGCCGGCCAGGGGAGTTAGAGGCTGTTAGATAGGATGCGCGAGACCCGCTTTGGGATTCTAGTTTCCGCGCTACGCCCCTGGAACCAGGGATCGCAATCTGCGCACGGATTCGATCACCCTGGCGGCTACGTAGTCGATCTCCCCGGCGGTGTTGAAGCGGCCGATGCCGAAACGGACGGCGGACCGGCCGCGCCACGGTTCGGCGCCCAGCGCTTTCAAGACATGACTGGGTTCGGGGGACGCGGAGCTGCACGCCGACCCGGTGGAGAGCGCGATGCCCGGAAGGCTCAGCAGCAGGGTGTCGGCCTCCACGCCGCGGAAGCTCACATTGAGGTTCCCGGGAAGGCGCTGGGCGCGCGATCCGTTGACCGCGACATCGTCCAGGGCGGCTTCGAGTAGGGCGAGGAGCCGATCGCGCAGGGCAGCCGTGCGGACGGCATCTTCGGACATCTCTCGCCGCGCCAGGGCGCAGGCTTCGCCGAAACCCACGATGGCGGGAACGTTGAGCGTGCCCGAACGGAAACCGAATTCGTGGCCGCCTCCATCCATTTGGGCGGTCAGCGATACGCGCGGCTGGCGGCGGCGGACGTATAGCGCGCCGATTCCCTTAGGGCCGTAAAGCTTGTGCGCGCTGAGCGACATCAGGTCGATATGGTCCTCGTCTACGTGGAGGGGAATCTTGCCGAACGCCTGGGCGGCGTCGCAGTGGAACAAGACGCCTCGCTCGCGGCAGATGGCGCCGATTTCGCGGATCGGTTGAACTACGCCGATTTCGTTGTTGGCGAACATCACGCTGACCAGTACGGTGTCCGGACGGATGGCGTCGCGGAGGCGCGCGTGATCGAGAAGGCCGTCCGGACCCGGGGGCAGGACGGTCGCCTGGCAGCCCTGCTTCTCCAGGTGGCGGACGGGGTCCAGTACGGCCGGGTGCTCGGTAGCCATGGTGACCAAGTGGTTTCCCTTGGCGCGGCAGGCTTCCAGCACGCCCTTGATGGCCAGATTGTTCGACTCGGTGGCGCCGCTGGTGAAGACGATTTCGCGGGGAGCCGCGCCAGCCAGGCCGGCAATCCGGCGGCGGGCGATCTCCACGGCCTTTTCGGCCTCCCATCCGAAACTATGCGTGCGGCTGGCGGCGTTGCCGAATTTGGGCCCGAAGAAGGGGAGCATGGCGTCCAGCACGCGGGGATCGACCGGGGTGGTGGCGTGGTGGTCCAGATAGACGGGAGTGTGCACGGCGCGAACTCTTATTGTGGCGCAGTATGGCAAGTTGCGGTGCGGACGCGCGAAGGCGCATACTGGCTGCCGGAGCGATAGGCGCATGGCCAAGCCGTCGGCGGCCCCCGAAACCGAGTCCATCGAACAGCAACACCTGACGCCGCTGTACCGTGTCGTACTGCTCGACGACAACGACCATACTTACGACTACGTCATCGAAATGCTCCAGCGGATCTTCATTTTCTCCTTGGAACAGGCTTACCGGCACGCCGAGGAAGTGGACCGCCGCGGACGCACCGTGCTGATTACCTGCGAACTGCCGGAAGCGGAATTCGCCCGCGATCAGATCCATGCCTATGGGCGGGACCCGCGGCTGGCGCGGTCGGTTGGATCGATGTCCGCGATCGTCGAGCCGGCCGGCCCGTGAGAGATTAGGGTTGGAACTTGACGCGTGGCACACCGGCCGAACTGGGCGAAAGCCCCGATTTGTTAGGATGGTTCTCATGAAGTTCTTCCACGCCCTTATGTTTCTCGGGGTTGCCGTGTGCCTGAGCGCACAGACGTCCCCACCGAAAACTGCGCCGCAAATTCCACCCTCGACTTCGCCACCGGCCACCGAGCCGAACAAGACCCCCGTTCCCAGTGTGGAGCTTTCCGTGGAAAACCCGGCGGATCGAAAGTTGCCGCCGGTCCCGCCCGATCGGGTGGTGCTCTCGGTCGGGGACGTCAAGCTGACGGCGGCGCAATTCGATCAAATGGTCGACTCGCTTCCCGAGCAGTCCAGAGGCATGGCGCGCGGCGCCGGCAGGAAGCAGTTCGGCGACATGCTGGTCCGCATCCTGGTGCTGGCCCAGGAAGGCAAGCGCCGCAAACTGGATGAGACCGCCGCCTACCAACTGCAAAGTATGTTTCAAATGGCCAATGTTCTGGCGAGCACGACGTACCAGCAGATGAGCAAGGAAACCAAGGTCGACGAAGCCCAACTGCGCCAGTACTTCGAGGATCACAAGGCTGAGTTCGAACAGATGAGCGCCCGGCATATCCTGATCCGCATGCAGGGCTCGCCCGTTGGGGTGAAGCCGGGGCAGAAGGATCTGACTCCCGAAGAGGCGCTGGCCAAGGCCGAGGAACTGGAGAAGCGGATCAAGGCCGGCGAGGATTTCGCCAAGCTGGCGACCGCCGAATCGGACGACGCGCAGTCGGCGGCCAAGGGCGGCGACCTGGGGTTTTTCCGCCGCGGGCAAATGGTTCCGTCGTTCGACCAGGCGGCTTTTGCGCTGGCGCCCGGACAGGTGAGCGAGCCGGTGCGCAGCCAGTTCGGGTACCACATCATCAAAGTCGAGAAGGTCAAGACGTTCGACGACGTGAAGGCCGACGTGCAGAAGCGCCTGGTGCCCGAATTGATGCAAAAGGCCGTAGTGGAGCTGCAGAAGAACAGTGTCGTGGTGTACGACACGGAGTTCTTCAATATGGCCAAGAAGTAACGTGACCACGCGCAAGCTGGAAATCGCCTGCCCGGCCTGCGGATCGCGCGAAGTCTTCTACTCGTGCACCCCGGACTGCTGCTTTAACCACGTGTGCGCGGGTTGCGGAACCACCTTCGAAACGGTCACGCGGGCAACCGGAAGCACGGCCAGCGGCGTGGCGCCGCCGGATCCGCTGCCGGAAGCCACCGATCCCGCGGCGGCATGCGCCAAGTGCGGTTCCACGCCGGTATACATGACCGGGGACGGGCAACTGGTGTGCGGCAAGTGCGGCGCCATGTTGATGTTGGAACTGACGGAAGTGGCCGGCGGATAGCGGCTCGAGCGCCGGCGCTTGTGGCGCTGGAGCGGCCAAACGAACCCCATAAGTACCAGTCGGGTTGCCGCTCGCCGCGCAGAGTGGTATGGTTAAGTTGACTGGATTTACGAGTCGGTCTGTTCGAGAATATCTCAACCCTGGCGCCTCCCGGCACCAGGGTTTTTTCATGCGGTCCGCCGCGACACCATCGTACCGTACCAGGGTCCGGGACGCGGGAGATAATGACCGGACTCCGGCCGCACACTTAAGTAAGTAATTTAGTTTCAATTACTTACAATTATTCCCGTGACAGGTGCGCCGGTCACGGATCGCCGCGAGGCGATTCGCCCGCACCGGCGCCCGACAATGCGCAAGGTAGCGCACGCACGGTAACCCAGGTGCGTATTTTTCCCTTCTTTGCAGCCCTTCCGATTTGCGCCATAATACCTTAGCAGGCTGGCCGGACAAGGAAACAGGATGGCACGGCGTGTGCAAGAGGCCATGGCGATGGCGCTAGAATCGGGCGTCGGGTTGGCTGTCACGGGGATTTGCGGGTTGGGACTCTGCCTGTTTCCGGGGTTCGTCAACTCCGCTTCGGCGCAGGACCTGATCCGGCCGTCGGCCCCCGGAGGACCGGTGCGGCTGATCACGTCGGACGCCGCGCTTCTGGAAGCCCAGGATACCCGCAAGGACCTCCCATGCACGGTCACACCCGCCAAGCCGTCCTTGGGATTCGATCTCAAGTATCATTCCGGGTACGAGGTCAATCTCAATCTGAAAGAGCTGGCTGGCGCGGACAACCTGCTCACCATCGTGTTCCGGGTGGTGCCGGAAGACCATCCCGACGATGCCATCTACTTTTCGCAGCACATCACCGTTCCGGTAATCGAAGACGACGATCGCGGGCCAGCCTATCTGCAGGGGACTTTCGACGTCGGGGAAGGGAAGTACCACGTCGACTGGCTGATGCGGGACCGCAGCGAGCGGGTGTGTTCCTTCCACTGGGATGCGGAAGCCAGCCTGCCAACAAAAGACAAGCCCATGGCGCTGGACATTGCCGCCGGCGCCGTGCAGCCGACCGATCCGGAGCCTTTCAAACAGGAGCCTCCCGTCACCCGGGAGCAGCACGACCAGCCGTTACGGGTGAAAGTGGTGGTCAACTTTGCGCCGCAGGATTCGACGGCGGCCACCCTGCAACCGCTGGACACCAGCGCGCTGGTCTCGATTCTGCGGAACATTTCGCGCGATCCGCGCATCGGGCGGTTTTCGATCGTCGCGTACAACATGCAGGAACAGCGCGTGCTGTACCGCCAGGAATCGGTTTCGCAGATCGATTTCCCGGCGCTGGGGCAGGCCTTGACCAAACTGAGCCTGGGGACCGTGGATCTCAAACACCTGGTCCAGAAGCACGGGGAATCCGAATTTTTGAGCAACCTGCTGACCGCGGAAGTGAAGGACTCCAAAGAAGCTCCGGACGCCGTGATCTTTGCCGGTCCCAAGGTGATGCTGGACGACGGTCTGCCGCCGGAAACCCTGCATCAGCTCGGGGACGTGAAGTTTCCGGTGTTCTACATGAACTACAACCTGAACCCGCAGGCCAACCCGTGGCGGGACGCGATCGGCAATGCCGTCAAGGCGTTGAAGGGGGTCGAATACACCATTTCCCGCCCCCGCGACCTGTTTTTCGCGTGGAGCGAAATCATGGGCCGTATTGTAAAATTAAAGCTCGGGAGAACGGGGATCGGCAATTCTTCCTCGCAATGATGGCATGCGGGTCTTCGCTGTTGCGCTGCTGGTGGTAACAAGTACGTGGTCCGGCGCCGCCCAACAGTTTGGGCCGGGCGAAAACCTCGCGCCCTATATCCCGACCCCCCAGGCAGTTGTCGAAAAGATGCTGGAGGCCTGCCACATCAAGCCCGGAGATGTGGTGTACGATCTGGGGGCGGGCGACGGCCGGATCGTCATCACCGCGGCCAAGGAGTACGGCGCCAAAGCCGTGGGCATCGAGATCCAGAAGGACCTGGTGGACAAGACCCGGGACCGGATCAAGGAGCTCGGGCTGGAGGACAAGGTCACGATTGTCCACGACAGCTTCCTGCACGCGGACCTGAGTCCCGCGACGGTGGTCACCATGTACCTCCTCACCAGCTCCAACGACCGTCTGCGGCCGGTGCTGGAGAAGGTGTTGAAGCCCGGCACGCGGGTGGTGTCGAACCAGTTTCCGGTGAAAGGCTGGCGGCCCATCGCAATTGCCCACCTCAAACCGGGGACCATGGAATACACCATCTACATATACGAGATGGGGAAGACGAAGTAGGCAACTTATGGCGGGCCTGCCCCGCCTACTTTGATTTGTCGGCGTTTTCCACGATGCTCTGGGCCAGGTAATTCTGCACCTTGGCGTTGTTGCGGGCTACTTCGAAATAAGCCGCCTGGAGCAGTTGGTTTTTCTGGTTGCGCAGCTCTTCGCGGATCTCCTGCTGGGTGCGCGGGTCGGCGAGATCCCGCTGTCCGGCGGGCTCCTTGGAGATCATTTTGAAGATACGAAAGCCTTCCGGCATCTTGACGATGCCGGAGATGGAACCGGCCGGCATTTCCCGAATCAGCTTCAGAAACTCCGGCATCCTGCCGAAATCGGATTCTGGGTGGAAACCCATATCGCCGCCGTTGGGAGCCGAGCCCGGGTCCTCGGAGTAGTTCTGCGCGAGAAGAGCGAAGTCTTCGCCGGTCCTGATGCGGCGTTCGATGTCATGGATTTTGGCGTCGGCTTCCTTTTCGTTCTGCGCCTTGCTGCTCTTCAGATTGCGCACGTTGGGATCGGGCGAGGGAGTGACCAGGATCTGCGCCAGGTGGACGCGGGGTTCGGGGAAGTTGAAGGCGGCCTTGTTGGTGTTGTAGTAGTTGGTCACATCGGCGTCGGTGATGACGATGTGGGACGTGATCTCCTTGTTCATCAGCTTGGTGATGGTGAGATCGCGCCGAATCTGGGCGCGCAGATCGGCGGTCGTCATATGGCGTTCGGCCAGGACCTTTTCGAATTCCTCCTTGGTATAGGGGGCCTTCTTGGCGTTGAAGTCGGTATCGACGTCGGCGTCGATGGCCGTCAACCCGAGCTTCTCAGCCTTCTGCAACATGATCTCGCTGGTGATGAGACTGCCCAGGAGATCGAGCTTTTGGGCCATGATGACGTCGGGATTGGACGTGGCCGGCTGCTGGGCGGCCGTTGTGGCGTAGATTTTCTCGAGTTCGGCGGTGGTGATCGCGTGGCCGTTCACCTCGGCCGCCACCCCGGCGGGCGGCGACTTCTTGCACGATGCCAGCGAGAACGCGGCCAGGGCCGCGGCGAGAACTGCAAAATAACGCGACATGATGGACTCCCCATTGTACCCAAACGCCGGGCAACGCAAGGTGTCAAATAGCCGTCAGCCGTCAGCTTGGTGCTTGCGTCGCGCGGCCTGTGCGGAGCTTCGCCGCGAAGCGCGCGCGAATTTCCCCGGTCGCACGGAAAGCTGAAGGCTGACGGCTGATGGCTGATGGCTGTGTTCACGGTAGAATGGTCTCTCCTATGCGAGTTGGCATGATCGGGACCGGCGCGATCTCCCACAAACACGCCGAAGTGTACCGCAAGATCGGATTCCGGCTGACGGTTTGCACGGACATTCATGAGCCATCGGGGCGAAAGTTCGCCCAACAGTACGGCGCCGAATTCGTGCCCACCTACGAGGCGGTCTGCCGCCATCCGGAGGTGGACTATGTGGATGTCTGCACCTTTCCCGATTTTCGCATCGAGCCCATCTCGATCTGCGCCGAAACCGGGAAGCACGTGCAGGTGCAGAAACCCATATCGACCAACTTGGCCAGCGCGCGGCAGATGATCGAAACCGCGCGCCGCGGCGGGATTCTGCTGGGCGTGGTGAGCCAGCACCGGTTCGACGATGCCAGCTTGTTTCTGTCCAAAGCCATCGGCGCGGGTCGGCTGGGCAAACTGCTGCAATGCGATTGCTACGTGAAGTGGTACCGGTCGCCGGAATACTACTCGCGCCCGATCAAGGGAAGCTGGAAGACGGAAGGCGGCGGCGCCCTCATCAACCAGGCCATCCACCAGATCGATATTCTGCGCTGGCTGGCCGGACCGGTGGCCGAGGTGTCCGGGCAGTGGCAACTGGGCGCGCGCCACAAGATCGAATCGGAAGACGTGGTCAACGCGGTGGTCCGCTACGCGAGCGGCGCCACCGGCGTGATTCAGGCGTCGACGGCCTTTTGGCCGGGCTACCCTGAGCGCATGGAATTCCACGGCACTAAGGGCACGGCGGTGGTCACCGGCGATAAGCTGACCGCCTGGGACGTGGAGAACGATTCCGGCGAGCCGGCTCCGGTAACCCGCCTAGTGGCGTCGGGCGCGTCCGACCCGATGGCGATTTCGCTCGAACCTTTCGAGCGGCAGTTCCTGGACTTCGCCGACGCCATTGCCCACGGCCGCAAGCCGTTGGTGTCGGGCGAAGAGGGCTACCAGGCGCTGGAAGTGGTGGACGCGGTGTACCGCTCGTGCCGGACCGGGCAAAAAGTGGTGCTATAGCACGGCAGCCGGCGCCGCCAAGCCGTAGCTCGCCGCGTCGAATTTGGCGTCGGGGCTCTCGATGAATTCTTGGAGCAGTTCGTCTTCGGTTGCCGGCATGCCGGACAGTTCACGGTCGATCCGGTCCAGCCACTGGCGCTCTTTGGGACCCAGCACCAAGCGGCCGTCCGCCAATCCCTCGCGCAGCAGGCTCACCGCGGCCTGGCCGGCGGCAATCGTCCGCCGGTAGTTGCCTTCCGTGTGAACGATCGCCTGGGCGATGCGAACCGTCGCGGCCGGCGACAGCACCGCCGCCTGCGGGCTCAACCACTCGTCCGACTCCACCAGCCAGTCGCGGAGCGCGAGGGCTTGACCTTTCGCCGTGGCCACGTTCATCAAACGGCAATCGTAAACCAGCAACTCGGCGAAGGCCTCCGGCGCATTGCCGGAAAGCAGGCGCACATTCTGCACGCTCTCGTTGCTCCACAGGTCGCACATGGCCGACGCGATGTTGCCGATCGGGCTGAAATGGGCGCAGGTTGCGGATTTGCCTTCCATCGAAATCGGACACCCGGTGATGGCTTTGATCACCGGACCTTCGTAGGCGCAGTCTTTGGACGGACCGACGGCGCCGTTCTCGAACGCCACCAGGCTGCGCACCGCACTCATCGCCCGCACCACCGCCGCCAGCACCTCCGGCAGCATCTTCTGGTGCGCCAGTTGCATGGCGGTGTTGGCGAACCCGCAGGCCGAGTCGCCGCCCGGTATCACGCGGCCGCCGTGCGCCGCGCACCAGCTTGCGATCTGCCGCCATAGCCACGCCATGTCGCGCGGCGCCAGAACACCCAGCGCGAAGACGATGGCGCGAAGGTCGCCGTACATCAGGCCCGGGTCGTGGACTTCCTTGCCGCCGATGGATTCGATGGAGACGATGTCCGCGCCCGCCTGGATGCAGAGCTCGAAGGAACGGCGCAAGTTCTCCCATGCCACTCCCCCGCGCAATAGCGGCGGGCGGGTCTGCTCGCGGATATCGGTGGGGGTGACGCGCAGCGCGGACCGCAGCCCGAACTTCTCATGGGCGTCGCGCAAGTGGCTGTGCAGCAGCGCCGTGATCTCGGCGCCCCACTCGGGGTGTTCGGTCATGGGCGGCAGGAGTTCGAACTCCAGGACGATTCCCGGACTGCGCAGCGCCACCGCGCGTTTGAGGATGTTGGTAGCCATCTCCCGGTAGTGAGCGACGATCGCCGGCCGGTTCGGCTGATTCACCTCGATGGCCGGCAACGTGAAGTTCACCTCGGGAAAGACGGTCCCGGCGCCGATGGTGAGATCGAACCCGCAGGAAACCGGGAACGGCGCGCTTCCGAATACCAGGCCATCGGGGGCGGGCACTGCCAGGTCGCGGTAGGTCTTCGTCATGGCTGGTTCCTTAGCGGGAGTGCTGGCAACGCGGTCATTTGTTGTAGCCTCGAACTATGTACTTTGGTATCCCAATATCGCTGATGGTGTCAAGTGGGGCGCACATGGATCGGCTCGGCATACAGGTCTTGCCAATCCACAGACATAAAACGGAGTGGTGGACCCAGTATACCGTTCGTGCCGGATGGGCGGGGCGTTCCGGCGAGGCCGCTGATTGCGAACGAACGGGCTTCCCCTACTTGTCCTTTGCCATGGCCAGCTTTTGTTGCGCCTTCTTCTGCCTCCTAGGCAGGCGGCTCTTGTTCTTCGCGGGCAGTTTGCCTATTTTCACCTTGGCGGTTTTCGCCGGCGGTGGAGTTGCTGCCGCAGGCGAAGCCATCTTACCCGCATCGTCCGCTTTGGCTTTTGCAGCACTGACGACAGCGCCGTCTTCGGTCTCTTTTTTACGTGCCATATGATTTCCCGGTAAATGTCCTGAGATCAACTGTACACCGGATTGCCGCGGGCCCGGTTCGATCAGGATTGGGCTTTGTGGAACACGTAAAAGAATACCGCGACACCGAGGCTCGCCAGGAGACGAATTCCGGATATGAGCAGCGCGAGCGCGGCCACCGCACCGTTCATAAAACTCAACAGGTCGCGGATGAAGCCCGCCACCAGCAGAACCGTCAGCAAGATCATGCCGATCAGCGCGAACAGCGCCGCATTCTTAAGTGTCATGCCTGAAGTATACGTCCACAGTTCGTTCTGCCAGAGTACTCAAGCATCCAAACGGACGCGAATTCCGGTTCGGCCGGCAATGGTTTTCACGTAACACAGCATGGCTGCCGCCGCCGCGAGACGTTTCCACGGGTGGCCGCCGGTGGATGGAACCACCGCGATCTGGCGGTCGAACAGCTCGAAGATCTTCGCCAAGCCATAGAGACCAACCATGGCCCACAGGGCACGCCTCTCCGTACAGCGGGGCGGCCAGGACCGGAACCGGCGGCGAGACCGCCGGTGCCACGAGATCCTAGAACGTGTACAACAGCGTGCCGGGCACCGGCTCCACGGGGCCCTCCGCGGGGACCGTCGTCTCCACTTCCACGCCCACCTGGCGGTAGTAGATGCCGGTATCGCCGAGATAGACTTCCAACTCGGCGGGACGCGGCAGCGTGCCCTGGATCAGAGACTCCGACAGCGGGTCCTCGATGTACTTCTGCAAGGCCCGGCGCAGGGGACGCGCGCCGTAGCTGCGGTCGGTGCAGGTTTTCTCCAGGATGTACCTGGAGGCGTCGGGCGCCAGGCGGATCTTCACCTGTTTGGCCACCAGGTTGCCGTTCACCTGCTCCACCATCAGGTCGATGATCTGCAGCAGGTCTTCGTCCGTCAGGGAAGTGAATAAAATCACCTCATCGAGGCGGTTGAGGAATTCGGGATTGAACGCCTTCTTCACTTCGCCGCGAACCATGTCCTCCACCTTGGACGGAATGCCTTCGCCCTGCGGCGCCGAGAAGCCCAGGTGTCCGCGCTTTTCGAGGAAGCGCGCGCCCAGGTTGGACGTCATGATGATGATGGTGTTCTTGAAATCCACCTGGTTGCCGAGGCCGTCGGTCAACTGGCCGTCCTCGAACACCTGCAGCAGGATGTTGTAAATGTCGGGGTGGGCCTTCTCGATTTCATCCAGCAGGATGACGGAGTACGGGTTGCGCTTCACCCGCTCGGTGAGCTGGCCGCCCTCTTCGTAGCCCACGTATCCCGGGGGCGACCCGATGAGCTTGGAGACCGAGTGCTTTTCCATGTACTCGGACATATCGAAGCGCACCAGGCTCTTCTCTCCTCCGAACAGGAACGCCGCCAGGGCGCGCGCCACTTCGGTTTTGCCGACGCCCGTGGGGCCGAGGAACAGGAACGAACCGGCGGGGCGGCCGCTGGCTTTCAAGCCGGCGCGGGAGCGGCGTATGGCGCGGGCCAGGGCGGAAATGGCTTTCTCCTGGCTGATGATGCGCTTGTGCAGCTCTTCCTCGATGCGCAGCAGCTTGGCGATCTCCTCCTCCTTGATGGCGGTCATGGGAACGCCGGTCCAGCGGGCCACCACGTCTTCGATGTCGTCCTTGGTGACGCAGCCGGTGGAGGAATCGTCGAGGTTGTACTTCTCGCGAAGCTGGCGCATGTTCTCGCGCTCTTTGCGCTCTTCGTCGGAATAAAAGCGCGCCTTCTCGAACTCGTGGTTGGCGATGGCGTTTTCCATGCGGTGCACGATGAACTTGATGCGCTTCTGGATATCGGCCAGGTCGGCGGGCAGAGTGGTCTGGCGCAGCTTGACGCGCGCCCCGGCTTCGTCGATCAGGTCGATGGCCTTGTCGGGCAGGTAGCGGTCGGGGATGTAGCGGCTGGAGGTGAACACGGCCGTCTCGATGGCGTCGTCGGTATAGGCCACGGCGTGGAACTTCTCGTAGCGGTCCTTGATACCGAACAGGATCTTCACGGCGTCGGCCTCCGACGGCGGCGGAACCTTGACGGCCTGGAAACGGCGCTCCAGCGAGCGGTCCTTTTCGATGGACTTGCGGAACTCCGACGGCGTGGTGGCGCCGATGCACTGGATTTCGCCGCGCGAGAGGGCCGGCTTGAGGATATTGGCGGCGTCGAGCGAACCCTCGGCCGATCCGGCGCCCACCAGCGTGTGCAGCTCGTCGATGAAGATGATGGCGTTCTGGTTCTCCATCAGCTCCTTCATGATGGTCTTGAGCCGTTCTTCGAACTGGCCGCGGTACTTGGTGCCGGCCACGATCAGGGACAGGTCCAGGGCCAGGATGCGCTTGTCGGCGAGGAAGCTGGGAACGTCGCCCTCGGCGATGCGCTGCGCCAGCCCTTCCACGATGGCGGTCTTGCCGACGCCCGGCTCGCCGATGAGCACCGGATTGTTCTTGGTGCGGCGGCACAGGATCTGCACCACGCGCTCCAGCTCGTAATCGCGGCCGATGAGGGGGTCGAGGGTGTTGTCCATGGCGGCCTGGGTGAGGTCGCGGCTGAACTCGCTCAGCAGGGAACTCTCCTTGGGCCGCTGGGAGGCCACCTTTTCGCTTTGCGACCGGGCCAGTTCCTCGCGGATGGCGGAAAGGCGCAACCCCCGTTCGTGGAGAATTTCGGCGGCGAAGCACTTCTCTTCGCGCAACAGGCCCAGCAGCAGGTGTTCGGTCCCGATGTGCTTGTGGTTGAGCCGTTCGGCTTCTTCCGCGCCATAGGCCAGCACGCGCTTGCACTCGTGGCTGAGGGGCAGATCGACGGAAGTGGATACCTTCTCGCGAATGGTGGTGTGTCCCTCAATCTGCTTGCGGATGGATTCGACGGCCGCATGCGAACGGAGAAACCGGTTGGCCAGCGCCTTGTCTTCGCGCAGCAGGCCAAGCAGCAAATGTTCGGTTTCGATGTAGGGACTACCGAACTGGCTAGCCTCGTAGCGCGCGAAAAAGATCACCCTCCGCGCCTTCTCCGTGTATCGCTCGAACATAAATTGTGAAGCCCCCTATGACTTAAAGATACTCCCGGGCGTCCGCGGGATGCGAATTTCCGCTTTTCGCTAGTTGCCCGGCACCACCTGGCCTGAAATCAGGCCCTCCTTCTGCAAATTGAGGACCCGGTCGCATCGCTGCGCGAAATACAGGTTGTGAGTGACGATTACGGACGTGAGCTGGTGGGAACGATGCAGATTCGATAGAAGTTGAAAGATCATCTCGCCGGTCCGGAAGTCCAGGTTTCCCGTGGGTTCGTCCGCCAACAAAACAGACGGTTTACCGACCAGTGCCCGGGCCAGTACCACCCGCTGCTGTTCGCCCCCCGACAATTCCCCCGCGCGGTGCGCCGAACGCGGGCCCAACTCCACTTCATCCAACCTCGCGAGCGCTTCCGCGGCAGCCGATGTGTGCGGTACGCCCCGGATGAGCAACGGCATCATCACGTTTTCCAGCGCCGTAAATTCCGGCAGCAGGTAGTGAGTTTGCCAGACAAACCCAATTTCCCGGTTGCGAAAATCGGCCTGCTCCGAGTCAGCGAGTCCCGAAATCTCTACTCCTTCGTAGTATATCGTACCCTTCGAAGGCCTGTCGAGGCCGCCCAAAAGATGCAGCAGCGTGGATTTGCCGGAGCCGGATTCGCCCACCAGCGCCAGCATTTCGCCGCGGCGGACGTCGAGCGAAAGGTCCGCGAAAACCACCAGGGTAGAGTGCCCCGACTGGTAGACTTTGGTGAGATCGCGGGCGCGGATGTAGGCCTCGTCCATTCATCCGTTACGATAACGCATATCGCGGCGGCGCTCGGGCCGCGGGCGGGTGGCGCGGGTCCGCGCCTCCCGGGATGTCAGAACGCGTAGGACAGATCGGCCATGGGCACGATGTCGTGCAACAGCTTGGAGTACTTCACGCCGGGGGGCGGGGTGAGCACCTCGGTGGGGAAGGCGGTGACGAAGTCTCGGACTTCGGCGCGCAGGAACAGGTGCTTGCTAAGGGCGAAGCGCACGCCGCCGCCCACATCGCCCATGGGTTTCAGGGCCTGGGTCTTGGTGAAGTAACCGTACTGGTACAGGGGCTGGTACGCAGCCTCGGTACCGGTTCCGCGGAAAACCTTCATGCCGCCGCCGATGGCCGCGAAGAACTGAACCGGCGAGCCTTTCCGATTGGTGTGCAGCAACAGGTCGTAGTGAAGGGCGTGCGCCACCCCCGAAAAGGTGGCCTTGGAACCGCCGCTCGTGAGCTGCAGGGCGCTCTGCATGTATTCGTAGCGGATTTCGCCGGCGATGTGCGGGGCGATGTTCTGTCCGAGGAACGCGCCAAAAACGCCTCCCTGCTGGAATCCGGCGGTTGCCGATCCAACCGGGCTGCTGACCGGCACGGTGTTCAGAAACGCCGCACCGCCTACGCCTCCGAATTCCCACTGTTGCGCATTCGCGCAGACGGCCGCGGCGGCCAGCACCAGAACTCCGATCGCAAACGTTCTCATGTGAATCTCCTTGCCCGCCTAGTTGACCACCCGCACGTTCAAGGTGGTCTGGGAGCCGCCCTGCGCGATGACCAGAGGAATGCTCAATCCCTGTGGCACGCCGGTCGGAACGTAGGCATTGATTTGATAGAGCCCCACGGCATTCGGGGTGAGGCCCGCGTAGTTAACGGTCAGCGCTGCGCCGCCGAGCGTGACAGTGGGCTGGATGGTTGCCGCAGCCAGCGGACTGGATGGAGCCGGTGTGCCGGCCGTGACTTGCGGGAACGTCAGCCCCATGCCGGTGAGGTAGATCACTACCGTGTCGGTGGGATGAATCGGGTTGGTGGGCGTCACCAGTTGGCCGTTGTCCGCGCGTACGATGGTCGCCAGGCCGGTCTCCGGACCCGCGACACCGGACTGAAAGACGCTGGGCGCGGCGGGCAATACCGTAAACAGGTAGTTATTGCTGATGCCGGCGGGTGTGTGAATCGCCATGGTGGAGTTGCCGACCACGTTGTTGGGCAATTGCGCGTTGATCTGTTGCGGCGACACGAACAGCAGCGGCACCAGCGCTCCATTCACCACCAGGCAGGACTCGCCCAACGCCGTGGGCAGCGGAATCTGCGAGGTCGCCATGTTGACCGGGCTCATCTGCTGGCCGTAGATACTGATCAGGCCGCCCGGGGCTACCGCCGTCGAGCCGTCGGCGGAGTTGACCACGCTCGAAATGGCGGGCGGGGCGGTGGCGGCGGCGTAATTCGCCGACAGCACCGTGAAGCCGGAAGTCGTCAGAACGATAATGGTTCCGCTTGCGGTCATGGGCGCAATGGTCCGCGTGAAGGAACTCAGGGTATCGGCGTTGGTGGTGCCACTGCCCGAGCTGGAACCGGAACCCGAACTAGAGCTGGAACTGGAACTAGAGCTGGAGCTGGAACTGGAACTCGAGCTCGAAGTGATGGCCGCCGTGGGCATGAGCGGAGCCTCGACCATGGATATGGGCGCCACGGCAACGCCGCTCTGCAGGCTGGGGAGGGTCTGGATGTATCCGACGCCGTCGCCGTTGGTAAGGCCCGGGGAATCCACCAGGTAGCCTCCCTGGTTCACAAAGTAGAAACCGGTAACGTTGAATGGTACTGTGCCTATCGCCCCGATCGTCCCTTGCGGCACCAGCGAGGCGTTAAATACCGTATTGCCGATCACGTAGGTGTTGTAGGCGGACGATGCGTACGCGCCGTAAAGCGACGTGAGATCGTTGCGCGATACCGTGAAGTTGTCCGCCGAAGCCGAATACAACATGACAGCTCCGTTCGGCTCCGCCACCAGGATGGTCGAGCCGTTGGGCGAGGGGCTGAGGACGCCCAGGGCCGATACCGAATTCGTGAAGTCGCCCAGGCTGGGCAGAGCGGCGGCGGAGTTGGTGGCCAGCGTGATGGTGTCGATCGATCCGGGAACGGTGCCCGCCTCATTGCGCGCCAAGACCAGCAACTGTTTGTTGGAAGCCGCGATCGACCGGCCATAGTGGCCGCCCGGCAGTACGATCGGCTGCACCGCCTGCAAGGCGTCCAGGTCGTACATGGTCACCAGTTGCGAATCGTTGCTTCCCACCAGCAGGTACTTCTGGTCGATGGTGAACGCCATCGTGGTGGGCGTGGTGGCCGTGCGCAGCGTGGTGATGAGCTGGGTGGAAGTGCCGTCGTACACCTGGAGCTGGTTCTTGTCCTGGCGGAGGATATAGAACCGGTTGCGGGCTTGGTCCGGCAGAATGTCGCTAAGCGTGCCGGGAACGTCCACGATGGTGCCGCGCTGGTTCACATCGGGATTGTTGACCAGCAGCCGTACCGGCCGCGGTTGATTGACGGCCGTCGAGGAACTCAGCGTCAGCGTGACCGTGGAGGTGCCTCCGGCGGCGACGTTGCCGGCGGCGAGCCCCGCGCTGCTGGCCACCAACGCCGGATTCACGCTGATCCGCACGGTCGCCGGAGTCACGCCCGAAGACGGCGAAATGGTGACGCCGCTGGCGCTGGGAGTGATCGTGAAATCGGTGTTCCCGCCGCCCGGATCCGTGATCGTCAAGGTCTGAATCACCGCATTGCTGTTGCAGAAATTCGTCTGCACCAGCACGTCCTCGGCCGAGGCCGCGAGACGGTGATATTGGTTCAGCTTTCCGACCGGCAGAACCATCACGCCGCTGTCGGAAATCGCGTAGATCGTGCTTGCCGCCGCATTCAGAATCGCCCGCCCGACCATGTTCTCCGGCATGGTGATGCGATCGCGCACCGTGAGATTATCGGAGTCCATGATGAGGATTGCCGGGAGGACGGTCGCCCCGGCCAGTACCGGACCGGTTGGCTGGGACGCATCGGGGAATTGGCCGTAGATAATGCCGTTCTTCGAATCGATGACGGAGCCCGTAATATTGGGCGAAGTGACCACGTTGGGATAACGCGCGGGAACGTAGCCCGCGGCCGCCAGCATCGACCAACCGATCATGGCGTACGAGCCGTCGGCCGCCACGCTGACCCGTGGCAGCAACGCCGGCGAGGAGACATATCCCTCCGCCCACACCGTGTTGGATTTCGCGTAGTACTGGTAGATCATCTGGTTGCCAGTGCCGGCGCTGCCGATGCCCCAAACCACAGAACCGTCGCCAGACGCCGTCATCGCCGTCTCGGAGATCTGTCCCGGGAAGGTGGCTTCGGTCACCGGCAGGGGCAGCGCCACGTTGGCTATGGTGGAGATCAACGAGAGCTCACCCGAGGCCGGATCGAAGAGCATGAACGACTGGGTGGTCACGATCAGCGCTTGGCCCGTGTTCACGAACGCCACCCCGAGGGGGGGATAGGCGGTGTTGTATGTCACTTTGGTGTTGTCCGCCAGATGAATCAGCGTGATCAGGTCGTTGTTCGGATTCGTGGTGCTTCCCTGTCCATAGTGGGCCACCAGAAGATACTGGCCATCCGGCGATTCCGACATGGATATCGGGTTGGCCGCCACATTGATGGATGTGTGGATGGTGTTGTCCGCCAGCGACATCACCTGAATAGTGTTCCCGCCGAGGTTGGCGATATAGAGCACACCGCGAGCCTCGTCCAGCACGATATCGGAAGCCGCTCCGCCGATCGGAACGACGGTGCCGAAGCCGGTGGCCGCGGAAGCCGCGACGCCCGCGGAAAGTGCGGCGATCGCAATCGGAATGAGGAAGCCTTTACAGCGCATAAGCACACTCTTCGAACGATCCGATTACAGGGCTTCGGCACACTGGAATCAATGATCGAAATGGCTAATAGGAGTCGCATTACCAAAGTTAGCCGTGTATTTCCGCGGGTTTACCCATATACTGCAGCCGTACCGGTATGACGGCGACTGCGCCTATGGGCGCGAAATTCACGGCCGTCGGGAACGTGCGGTCATGAAGCGATTCGTATCCAAAGCTGTCCTAGCCTGTCTGGCGCTTGCGGTTTTCGCGCCGCTGGCTCCCTTGAATGAAGCCCAGGTGGTGAACTCCATCACCCAGGTGTCCACTTCGCCGGGCGGTCTGCAGTTCTTCATCGACGGCCAGGGCTTCCAGCAGACCACCGCCGCGTTCTGGCCCGCCGGTAGCAAGCACACGCTCTTCGTGGTGCCCATGCAATTCTCGACGTTGGGCGACACGCAGTATTCTTTCCAGGCTTGGATGTGGTCGGGCGGACAGCTTGCCGGAGGAAACCAGGTGGTGGTCACCGCCGATCCCAGCATCTCGTCTTACCAGGCGGTCTACGCCGTCGGCTATGCGGTGAACCTGATATTCTCCAGTTGTCCCAGCGGAACCTGCCCGTCGCCCGGCACGATTTACGTGAACGGAACGCCCTTCATTCACGATGCGACCGTCTATGTCGCGGCCGGCGGCAGCGCGATCCTGCAGGCATACCCCGCCACCGGCTACGTGTTCGCCGGCTGGGGATCGGTCCTGTCCACCAACATCGTGCAAGGTTTTCAGCAGACCCTCACCGTCTCGCAGCCGATCAGCGTATACCCGATCTTCCAACTGGCTCGCACCATAAACCTTGCGACCGTGCCGAGCGGCCTCCAGGTTCTCCAGGACCACACCCCGATCGCCACCCCGGCATCGGTCCAGTGGGGCATGGGCAGTACCCATACCCTGGGCGCGGTTTCCCCGCAGGAGGACAATCAGGGCGTGACCTGGGTATTCTCCTCGTGGAGCGATGGCGGCGGATCCACCCACAGCTACACCGTTGCCGCCGTCGTGAACCCCGATACCGTAACGGCGACATTTGTTCCGGGCGCGGCGGTGATGTTCGGCACCAATCCCCTGGGGCTGAGCCTGAGCGTCGACGGCCGGACCAACTGGCCGGCGTACAATTTCACCTGGGGTGTCGGAGAAACCCATACCGTGGCGGCGCCGGCGCAGCAGACCGACGCGCAAGGCCGCGTCTGGAACTTCAGCCAGTGGTCCAACGGCGGACCGGCCGCGCAGAGCGTGACGGTGACGCCCAGCATCGCGGCGAACGGCCTGCGCATGACCGCCAGCTACACCCAGGCGGTCCAACTCACGGTGAACAGCACGCTCAACGCCTTGCCCGTGACGGTCAACGGTTCGGCTTGCGCCTTGCCGTGCAACATCTCCCAGCCGGCGGGCACGCAGGTGGATGTGGGCGCGCCGCGCTCGGTGCCGGTATCGGCGGGGTCGCGCCAGGACTTCGTCTCGTGGTCCGTAACCGGCGCCGCCAGTACGGGTACCGCCGCTAACGGCGACCTGCTGGTGACGCTCGGCGCGAACGCGGTCGCCGTGACGCCGGTCTATCAGTTGATGAACTCTCTGACCGCCAGCGCCAATCCGGCGGGCGGCGCCACTTTCAGCATGCAGCCGCCGTCGCCCGACGGCTACTACAATTCGCAGACCGCGGTGACCGTCGGTGCGTTGCCTCAACCCGGCTACAAATTCCGCGCGTGGACCGGCGACCTGACCGGTTCGGCGGCCACCAGTACCCTGGCGATGTCCGTTCCGAGGAGCATTACGGCGTTGCTCGATTCGGCGCCGTACATCGCGGCGTCCGGCGTTGTCAACGGCGCCGGTGTAACCCCGCTGGCCGCGGTGGCGCCCGGATCGGTGGTCTCGGTCTTCGGCTCGGGCCTCGCCTCCGCGACGGCCGTGGGAGCGACATCGCCGATGGTCCAGAGCTTGGGCGGCGTGACCGTGTCCGTCGGCACGCAGATGCTGCCTCTGTACTTCGTCTCGCCCGCTCAGATCAATTTCCAATTGCCCCCCGTCATGCCGCCCGGCCAGCAGACGTTGACCATCAGCTCGGCGGGGCAGCCGGACGTCCAGGCGACGTTCCAGGTGGCTGCCGATGCCCCCGGAATCTTCGCGTCGTCGGTATCGAATGGCGTGACGTTCGTTCTGGCGGCTCACGCCGACGGTTCGCAGGTGACCTCCACCGCGCCCGCGCAGGCCGGAGAAACCTTGACGCTCTTCGGCACCGGGTTCGGCGCCACCATTCCCGCCCGTCCCGAAGGATTCGCGGTGCCCGCGTCGCCCGCATACGTGCTGACCGACCCGGCCACGGTGCAGGTGGGCGGCGTTTCGGTCGTGCCTTCGAACGCGTACGCCTTGCCCGGAGCCGTGGGAGTGGACGTTATCCAGTTCGTCGTGCCCGCCGGACTGCTGTCCGGAACCAACGCTTCGTTGACCGTGACCATCAACCAAACCACCAGCAACACCGTCCAGGTGCCGATTCAATAGAGCCGTCAGCCGACGGCCGACAGCCGTCAGCTTGTCCGATCGCGGCGGGGCCACGCCTGGCTGCCGCCGCTACGTGTCAACCCCAACTTCCAGTGCGCACCGCTGGATGCTGAAGGCCGATGGCTGTAGGCTGATGGCTTTCCCTGTGGGAAAATGGGAGCTTCCATGTCCCAAGACCAAGTGGTAACCGGTGATACGTCCGGCTTTCTCGACGAGCTTCGCTGGCGCGGCTTCCTGGAGGCGGTGACCAGCGACGGCCTGGACGCCTACCTGGCCGCCGAGCGCCGCACCATGTACGTGGGCTTCGACCCCACCGCCGACAGCCTCCATCTGGGCAGCCTGATTCCCGTCATGGCGCTGGCCCACGCGCAACGCCACGGACACCGTCCCCTGGTGCTGGTGGGCGGCGGGACCGGCCTCATCGGCGACCCCAGCGGCAAGTCCACCGAAAGAACCCTGTTGACCAAGGAGAAGTCCGAAGAGAACGGCGCGGCCGTTCGCGTGCAGTTGGGCCGCTTCTTCGACCTCTCGTCGGACGCCCGCGCGCTGATGCTGAACAACATCGAGTGGCTGGCTCCGCTCAACCTGGTGGACTTCCTGCGCGACATCGGTAAGCATTTTTCCGTCAACGAAATGATCAAGCGCGATTCGGTGCGCACCCGCCTGGAGGAGCGCGAGCACGGCATCTCCTTCACCGAATTCAGCTACATGCTGTTGCAGGCTTACGATTTCCTATACCTTTTCCAGCGCCACGACTGCACCATCCAGATGGGCGGCAGCGATCAATGGGGCAACATCGTGGCCGGCAAGGAACTGATCCGCCGCGTTCTGGGGTCCCGCAGCGAAGGCATCACCTTCCCGCTGCTGACCACTTCCTCGGGCAAGAAATTCGGCAAGACCGAGGAGGGCGCCGTGTGGCTGGATGCGCGGCGGACCAGCCCCTACCAGATGTACCAATACTGGCTGCAGACGGCCGACGCCGACGCGGTGCGCTACCTGAAGCTGTTCACCTTCCTCGGCCGGGAACGCATCGCCGCGCTGGAACTGGAGGTGGCCCAACGGCCCGCCGAACGCGAGGCGCAGCGCGTGCTGGCGGCCGAGTGTACCGGCATGGTTCACGGAATGGAGACGGTCCGCGCGGTGGAAGCCGCCAGCCGGATTCTGTTCTCCTCCTCCAGCGAGGTTCCTCAACCGGAAACCGTGGCCACGCTGGCGCGCGAGGTGCCGGTCACCGAAATGACGGCTGCGGACCTCGAAGCCGCGATCCCGCTGGTCGATCTCCTGGTGCGCACCCGCCTGGCGGCCAGCAAGGGGGAAGCCCGCAAGCTGATCGAGGGCGGCGGGGTCTACCTCAACAACGAACGGCAGAACCAGTTGCACAAGACCGTCTCGCCCCAGGATCTTAAGTGGCCGGGGGCTATCCTGCTACGGGCGGGGAAGAAAAATTACCACCTGGTCCGCGTAAAGAGCCAGTAGCTCTAAGCCATCAGCCATCAGCTTGCAGCTTCTTTCGTGCGCTGTGCGGTTCGGCGGCGCTTCGCCGCGAAGCGCGCGCCGGATTCCCCCGGGCGCACGGAAAAGCTGACGGCTGAAGGCTCAGTACCGCGACGCCACGGGCCGCAGGGGCGTGGCGAAGCGCGAGGATTGCTCGGCGCGCTCCACCGGGCGCTCCAGAACCAGGGAGCGCAGGCCCGGCATGGTGCTGGCGCTGGGACGCTGGCCCTTCTCGCCGACCGGGAGTTGGCCGGTGGTGAGGTTTTTCAAGCCGAACAAAGCCAGCTCGAAGCGGTCCTTGACACCGACTTTCTGGAACAGGCGGGAAAGGTATACCTTCACCGTGCCCTCGGAGATCATCAGGGTGGTGGCGATCTCCTTGTTCTTCAGCCCTTGCGACAGCAGGCTGACCAGTTGGCCTTCGCGCTGCGTCAGGGCTACCCGGCGGGCGCACAGAAAGCTGTCCGTCAGGGCCTTTTCGAACCACAGCTCACCAGCCTGAACCTTCTGCAAACACTTGACTTGCAGGTCCGTGGGCAGGGTTTTCCGCAAGATCCCTCGGACTCCCAGTCCCATTGCCTGGAAGGCCAATTCCGTGGAAATCGAGTTCACCCAGAGGACAATCTTCGAGCTCGTCATGGCGTGCTTCATGTCGCTCAGGACGGCGAACGTAATCTCGGGCGTGAGATCCATCAGCACCAGGTCCGGGGAACCGTGGGACATCTGTTCCATCAGGCAGGCGACCGTGTTGCAGGTCGGTAGTAAATCGAATCCCTCAACCTGGCGTAGTACCGATTCGAGGCCCTTTGCCAGGATGGGTTCGTCGCTATAAAGAAGAATTCGCGTCATATTCTCCACCTCAGTTCGCTCCAGCCGATCCGCAATTCTACGCCATTCCAGCGCAATCCCTCAGAGTTTTCTTAGGAAATGCGGTACCGCTGTTACTCTTGCATTCTCCGACTATTTACTTCCGTTGTCAATAAAAAATTATCGTAAATTCGTGTTAAATGCGCTTGGATAATCGCGATATCCGTCGACATATAGTGGGTCAATTGTCATATAACTACATTATTTTGAACGTCTTACGACGATCATAAAATCCCCCGTTATGGACTCAAGAATACCGAAATTTCCTCGATAATTGACGGCTAATAACCCTATCGATAGATGCTCTCATGGCCGGGAATTTCGGCAGTATACCGCTCGTCTGGGCCCACCGATTTTCTACGTCCGCAATCGTTGCTGGTTGCGTTGCTATCCTTGGGCAACAGAATGGTATAGCCCATTTACGATATTGTTCAGGGTCGCGTTGGGCGCTACATTCGCGAGTGTTAGAAGTAGCCAAATGAAGAACATAAACAGGCGGGACAGCCCCCGGATCGAGATCAAGCTCCGCTGCCACGTGACCTCGCCGGCCCTGTGGATGCGTAGCGCGATGTTCACGGAAAACATCAGCCGAAACGGGTTACTCGTCGCCTGGCGGGGCGAGGGCACAGCCCTTCCGCTGCCCGCGCTCGGACAGATCGTGACCGTGGAAGTGGAACTTCCGGCCAATCACGGATTCGGCCAGAAATGCATTCATTGCCAGGGCACGGTCACTCGCGTTACCGATAGTGGGCACGATTATCCGCAGGTTGCCCTGAGCGTCAATTACATGGATTTTCGCTCTTTTCACGACCGGATCCGGGCTATTGAGACCATGATTCCCGTGGCGAATTCCTGGATGGCTTAATTGAATATGGACCAGCGCCGCTCCCAATTCGCGGTCAAATTTCTACCGTCGCTGACGGATATGGCGTTCCTCATGCCAATGGCCCTCCTTTTGGGCCGCTGGGAAGGCGTAAAGGCCCTTCTGAGCGACTGCGACACGGGTTGGCATATCCGCACCGGCCAGTGGATTCTGGCCCACCACAGGGTTCCCCTGCACGATATTTTCTCGTTTACCAAGCCCAACGGCGTCTGGTATGCCTGGGAATGGCTGTCGGATATTCTGTTTTCCTGGTTGCATGGGCATGGTGGCCTCCGCACTATCGCTTTCTTTGCGATGATGCTGATTTCTTTTAGTTTTGCGCTGCTTTTCCGTCTGCTCAGACGAAAATCGAACGCCATTATCGCGGTCATGGTCACCATGATCGCGGCCGCGGGTTCCTCCATTCACTGGCTGTCGCGTCCCCATCTGTTTACCCTGTTCTTTCTGGTGTTGTTCTGCGGCGCGCTGGAAAGCGTGCGCGCCGGCAAGGAGCGGCTGGGCCCGATTCCCTACCTCGCCATCCTTCCCGCGGTCACCATTCTGTGGACCAACCTGCACGGCGGTTTCTTCGTGGGAGCGGTGCTGGTGGCGGCCTACGGCGTGGGCGAGATCCTCAAGATGGCGTTGACCAGGAATCCGGAGGAGCGCCGGCCGGCGTGGATTCGGGCGCGGCGCTATCTCTTGAGCGCATTGGCTTGCGTGGCCGCCAGCCTGGCGAATCCGTACACCTACCATCTGCACCAGCACGTAATCGAATATCTGCGCGATCCGTACCAGTCACAGCACATCACCGAGTTCCTGTCTCTCAGCTTCCATCACCCCATGGCCGTCTTCTTCGAAGCCATGCTTCTGACCGGCGCGGCGGCGGCCCTGTGGCACGCTTCCAAAGGCCGGTACATCGAGCCGGTGCTGATTCTGGTGTGGGGCCACGGAGCGCTGCTGGCCGCCCGCAATATTCCGCTCTTCATGGTCGTGGCGGCGCTGCCCGTGGCCGCCGCCCTGGAAGAATGGGTTGCCCTGATGCCAGCCTGGAATCTGGCCGGGTGGGTCCGCGCCGCCGCGGCGCGGTTCACGCGCGTGGCGGGGGAGACCACCGAAATCGACACCATTGGACGCTGGCACGCAGTCAGCGTGCTGGGGGCGCTGGTTTTCGCGGCGCTGCTCTACGCGCCCAACCCCCCCAAGGAATTCCGGGCGGAATTCGATCCCAAGACGTTTCCAGCGGCCGCCGTCGACATGCTGCGGAACCAACCGGCCGCGCGCATCTTCGCGCAGGACCAGTGGGGCGACTACCTTATTTACCGCCTCTACCCGCACACCAAGGTTTTCACCGACGGGCGTAGCGATTTCTACGGCCCGGACTTCGGGAAAAAGTATCTGGACGTGTTGAACGTGAGCTATGGCTGGGAGAAAACCCTGGGCCGCTACAGCGTCGACACCATCCTGTTGCCTCCGAGCGCGCCGCTGGCCGGCGCCTTGAAGGAATCCGCCCGCTGGCGCGTCGTCTACGACGACGGGGTGGCGCTGGTATTCCGGTCTGCCGGGCAGGCCGCGGGGCAAACGGTTTCCGTTACCGGCGACGGTGACGGAGAAGGGCGTGATCGCGAGGTCACGAAAACTCAGGCACGTGATCAAGCGGTCACAGAACACAAATCCAAGACTTAGGAGCGAACACAATGACGTTTTTGCGCAACTTTTGGAAGGACGAACAGGGGCAGGATCTTATCGAGTATACCCTGCTCATGGCCTTCGTTGCTCTCGCTTCGGCGGCTCTTTTCCTGGGCGCCGGCGGAAGCATCAAGTCCATTTGGGGCACCACCAACAACCAACTTTCCTCGGCGGCCAGCACGGCCAGCTAGACCCTCCTAGCGGGGCATGCCGAAGGGTGCAGGGGCACCCCCCGGCATGTCCCGTGGAAGAGATGTGACCCGCCCGGGCCGTTCGTGGCGGGTTATGTTACGAAATCCGGCGGCTGGCGCCGGATGTTCCGTGTGAACGGAACGGGAAACTGAAATGAACAAGAGATTTGTGGGCGTACTCGTTTTCGCGTTTGTGGTGGCCTCGGTGGCGAGCCTGATGTTGTATCGGCTCCTCGTCAAGAAGGGGGAGTCCACCCAGGCGGCGGCGCCGGTGACCACCCAGATCGTGGTGGCGAACAAAGATCTCGAGGTAGGCACGGTCATCAAGCTCGATGACGTCAAGCTGGTCGATTGGACCGGACCGGTTCCCACCGGCGCCGTCACCAAGCTGGACGGGCCCGAGGGCGCGGTTGGCAGGGGTGTGAACTCCTCCATCGTCGCCAAGGAGCCGGTGCTGGCATCCCGCCTGGCGTTGGACGGAGCCGGCGGCGGGCTGGCGGCGAAGATTCCGCCGGGAAAGCGCGCCGTGGCGATCCGCGTCAATGAAGTGGTGGGCGTATCCGGATTCGTATCGACCGGGATGCACGTGGACGTTATGATCTCCGGTCAACGCCCCAACGGGAACGGCACCCTCGGCACCATCGCCAAAACCGTTACGACGTTGGAAGACCTGGAAGTGCTTTCGGCCGGCCAGGAACTGAAGAAGGATACGGAGAACAAGCCGGTCATGGTGCCGACCGTCAACCTGCTGGTGACTCCCGAACAGGCCGAGCAACTCAGCCTTGCGGCAGGTATGAACATCCAACTGGTGCTGCGCAACCCCCTCGATCGGGAAATCGCCAAGACGCCCGGCGCCTCCACCAGGAACCTGTTCGACGGCGGCCGGCTGGATATGCGGCAGGCCGGCGGCGAAACGGCCGATGGGCCGCAACGGCAGGCGAAACCGCATACGCTCTCGAGCGCCGCGCGCCCCAGAGTGTTGACACCCGTGGCGCAGGAAGTCCCGGCCCCCAAGAAACAGCCGGAACCGCCGGTGACGATGGAGATCGTCAGCGGGACGAAAAAGATCGAAGTCAAGTTCTCCGGGGAGGGTAAGTAAGTGTCGCACGTCCGGCCCATCGCAACCTTTTCGGCGGCTATGGCCTTGAGCCTGGCGTTGTCGGTGGTTCTGCCGGCAGCCGAACCGGCCGTGCCCGCCAAGCCGGCCCAACCGCCGGACGCCGCGGCTCAACCTTTGCCCGCCAACCCCAAGCCCGAACCGCTGCTCCTCACCGTGGGCAAATCGCTGATCATCGACAGCCCCCTGAACATCGAACGCATCTCCATCGCCAACGACGCCCTGGTGGATGCCGTGGCCATCAATCCCAGGGAAGTTCTGGTCAACGGAAAGGCGCCCGGGGAAACGTCCCTGATCGTCTGGCAGAAGAGCGGCAGCCGTCTGGTCTACGAACTGACGGTGCGGCCCAGTTCCGCGAAGCTCGAAGCCGTGCGCCAGCAGATCGCGCGCGACTTTCCGGATGCCGATATCAATGTCACGTTCGACAACGACGCCGCCTTCGTTCGCGGCACGGTAAAGGACGTCATGGCGGCCGATCGCGTGAGGGATATCGCCTCCACGCTGGGGCGAGTCATCAACCTGCTGAGCGTGGACGTTCCCGAAGAGGATCCCCAGATCGTCCTGCGCGTGCGCTTCGCCGACGTGGACCGCATTGCCTCTCAGCAATTGGGTCTGAACCTGTCTTCCGGCGCGTTCAACACCACCTCGGCTCTGGGCACCACCTTCCCGGTCAGTACCGACGGCAACAACACTTTCTCGTTGGCCGATACCGTAAACATCCTGTTGTTCCGCAAAGACATCAACCTGCTTGCCGCCATCCAGGCGCTGCAGAGCAAGAACCTGTTGCAGTTGCTAGCGGAACCCAACGTCATGGCGATCAACGGGAAGCAAGCCAGCTTCCTGGCGGGCGGAGAATTCCCCTACCCCCAAATACAACCTTCCGCCGGAGCGGCGTCCATTACGATCGCGTTCAAGGAGTACGGCATCCGTCTCAGCTTCCTTCCCACGATCACGCCGCGCGGCACCATCCGCCTGCAGGTGGCGCCGGAAGTCAGCTCGCTCGATTACACCAACGCGATTACCATTTCGGGAGTCACCGTTCCGGGGATGGCGACGCGCCGCGTCCAGACCGAAGTCGAACTGGATAGCGGCCAGAGTTTCGTCATCGCCGGCCTGCTCAACAACCAAGTGACCGAGAACTTCTCGAAGGTGCCGGGAATCGGCAGCATTCCGGTCCTCGGCAACCTCTTTAAGTCGCGTTCGTACACCAAAAGCAATTCCGAGTTGCTGGTCATTATTACGCCGGAGATCGTGCGGCCCATGCCGCCCGACCAGACCATTCCGACGCTCAGTTTCAAGGAAAAGTTCTTGCCCCGGAATACCGATATTCCGATGTCTCAGCCGGGCATCGACAAGACCGGCCTGGTGCCGGTGCATCCGCCCACCACCAGCGTTCCAGTGGAGCAATTGATCCAGGAGCAGAAGAAGGGGCAGCAGGCACCCAGTCCCACTCAAACCATTCAGGTCATCCCACTTTCGCCGGGGCAACCCAACGTCAACTCGGGATTGACGCCCGCGCCTATCGCGGGCGCTGGATCGGGGCCGGGGACGGGCGGCCATTAATGAGGACCGACCGGGGAGAGCCGTCATGTATCCGTTGACTATCGGCCTGGCGATCGAAAATCGCGATTTACTCGAGCAGGCCCAGGCGTGTCTTTCCGAACTGCCGTTCCGCATCATCGTGGAACACCAGGACATCGGCGACCTGAGCAGTTTTCTCGACCGGCTGGAGCGGATGCGGCCGGACGTCGTTCTGGTCGACATCAGCAACTGGCGCGAGCCCCTGGAAGGTCTCGTCGCCTCCATCCGGGGAGCCATCGGCGACCCCATGATCATCGCCCTGAACACCAGCGCGAACGCCGACGCCATCCTCTCGTCGCTGCGCGCGGGCATCAACGAGTACCTGTTCCCTCCGCTGCAGGATACCCTCAAGCGGGCGCTGGAAAAACGCTCCACCGAACGAAGCCGCCGGCGCGACGGAGCTACCAAGAGCGGCGGCAAGGCTTACGGGTTTCTTTCGGCCAAGGGCGGCTGCGGCGCCACCACCCTGGTCACCCACGTGGCCGCCGAACTGGGCCGCCACAACCAGAAGGTCCTGCTGACCGATCTCGATCTGGACGCGGGCATGGTGGCCTTCATCACCAAGACCAAGTCCGTATATTCCATCCTGGACGCGGTCAACAACCTGCACCGCCTGGACATCCATTATTGGAAGGCGCTGGTTTCCAACGGCATCCCCGGCGTGGAAATCGTCTCGTCGCCGCTGGCGCTGGCCTCCAAACAGCAGCCCAAGGACGACCAGGTGCGCCACGTCCTCGCGTTTGCCCGCCCGCACTACGATTGGACGCTGGCCGATTTGGGCCGCAGCCTGAGCCACATGGCCATGGCCGCCCTGGAAGAAATCGACGAGGCCTGCCTGGTCACCACGCTGGAAGTTCCCGCGCTGCATCAGTCCAAGCAGATCATTCAGACGCTCATCGACAGCGGCTACGGCAAGCACCGCATCAAGCTCATTCTGAACCGCGCGCCGAAACGGCTGGACATCACTCCCGCCGAGCTGGAAAGGATGTTGGGCGTTCCCATCTTCTGCATGATCCCCAACGACTATCCGGAGCTTTACGAAACCTACGCCGAAGGGCGCATGCTGAACCGCAACTCCGATCTCGGCAAACAGATCGCCAGGCTGGCCATGAAGCTGGGCAGCCTGGAAGACGAAAAGTCGAAGGACAAGAAACGCTTCGGGCTCTTTGGATGACGGGAAAGGGATAAACCACAATGCCTCCAGTACTCGACGCACCTCAGAGACACGGGGAAGCCCGCGGCGAAACCGGATGGGTCAACCGGCTGTTCAATCGCGAGGGCTACACTCCCGAATACCAGGAGCTGAAGTTCACGCTCCACCGCAAACTGCTCGACCGCATCAACCTGGAGGCCCTGTCCTCCATGGCCGGCGAACGGGTGCGCGCCGAGATCCGGGCCGCCGTGGCCAAGCTGGTGGAGGAAGAGAAGACGCCTCTTTCCCTGGTGGAGAAAGACCGCGTCATAGAAGAAATTCTGGACGAGGTCTTCGGTCTCGGCCCGCTGGAACCGCTGCTGCAGGATCCCACCGTAAGCGACATTCTGGTCACCACGCCCCACCTGGTCTACGTAGAGCGCGGCGGCAAGCTGTACCGCACGCCGGTGGAGTTCAAGGACGACGCCCACCTGTTGCGCATCATCGAAAAGGTGGTATCGCGCGTCGGCCGCCGCGTCGACGAATCCTCGCCCCTGGTGGACGCCCGCCTGCCCGACGGCTCGCGCGTCAACGCCGCCATTCCGCCCGTCGCCGTGGACGGCCCGCTCCTCTCCATCCGCCGTTTCGGCCGCCACGCCCTCAAGGGCGAGGACCTGGTGGCCAAGCTGGCCCTGACCGAAGGCATGCTGGAACTGCTGAAAGCCTGCGTCAAGGCCCGCCTCAACATCCTGATCTGCGGCGGCACCGGTTCCGGTAAGACCACCCTGCTCAACGCGCTCTCTTCCTACATTCCCGAGGACGAGCGCATTGTCACCATCGAGGACGCGGCCGAATTGCGCCTCCAGCAGACCCACGTGGCCCGCATGGAAACCCGCCCCGCCAACGTCGAAGGCACCGGCGCCATCCACATCCGGCAGCTTGTCATCAATGCCCTCCGTATGCGTCCCGACCGCATCATCGTCGGTGAAGTCCGCGCCGAAGAGGCACTGGACATGTTGCAGGCCATGAACACCGGTCACGACGGATCCCTGACCACCATCCACGCCAATACGCCCCGCGACGGTTTGGGCCGCCTGGAAGTCATGGTCGGCATGGCCAACTCGAATATGGGTATCCGCTCCATCCGCCAGCAGATCGCTTCCGCGGTGGACCTCTTTGTCCAGACCGCGCGCTTCAGCGACGGCTCACGCCGCATCACCCACATCACCGAAGTGGTCGGCATGGAACAGGAAATAATCACGCTGCAGGACGTCTTCCTGTTCGAAAAGACCGGCCTCTCGGAATCCGGCAAGGTGACCGGCCGTTTCCGCGCAACCGGAATCCGGCCCAAGTTCTACGAGCGCCTGAAGGGCTGCGGAATCACCCTACCCACGCAGATGTTCCAGACAGTCGTGGAGATCCATTAATGCCTGTCGCGGTGGTGGTCTCCTTCGTCGTTCTCTTCGCCCTGGTGCTGTTTGCGGTGAGCGTGGGCCTCAAGTTCTTCGACGCCCGCCGCAAGAAGCAAGTGGTCGATATGCTGCAGACCGCGTCCGGCGAAAACGTACCGGGCATCACCACCCTGTTGAAGGAGATCGAAACCGACAAACCTACCGGTCTCAAGGCCATTGTGCGGTCGTTGCAGTTCACCCGCCACGCCCAGGAACAGCTCCAGCAGGCCGGCATGACATGGTCGTCCACCCGTCTCCTGACGGCCATGCTGTTGATGACCATTCCCGGCCTGGCTTTGGGATTCCTGTGGCCGGTGTTGCTGAGCGGCCCGGTCACGGCGGTGGTGTTGGCCGCTCTGTTTGGGGCCTCGCCCTACCTGTTCGTGCGCCACAAACGCAAAGTGCGCATGGACCGCTTGGAAGAGCAGCTTCCCGAAGCCCTGGATTTTCTGGCGCGGTCGATGCGCGCCGGCCACGCCTTCTCCATCACCCTGGAAATGGTGGGCGACGAAATCGCCGATCCGCTCGGCCAGGAGTTCCGCACGCTGTTCAACGAGCAGAACCTAGGAGCGCCGCTGGACATCGCCATGCGCAACTTCTCCATGCGCGTTCCGCTGTTGGACGTTCGCTTTTTCACGTCCTCCGTGCTGCTGCAGAAGCAGACCGGCGGCAACTTGAGCGAGATTCTGTCGCGGCTGGCGTACGTCATCCGCGAGCGCTTCCGGCTCAAGGGCCAGGTGAAAGCCGCCAGCGCTCACGGCCGTCTCACGGCCACCATTCTGACCCTGCTCCCCGTGGCTACCATGCTGGGCCTCCTGGTGGTGGCCCCGGGCTACCTGCAGGGCATGGCCGAGGACAGCGATGGCAAGTGGATGATCGGCGGCGCCATCGTGGCCCAGGTCCTCGGGAATTTCTTCATAAAGAAGATTATCAACATCAAGGTGTGAGATGGATCATCCTATACTGCTCTCCATTTTCGCGTTCGCGATGCTGATGGTGGCGATGAGCGGCGTCGGCTACCGCATCTTCTCCAAGCCCGGAAGGTTCATGCGCCAACTCGGCGCGCCGGTCATCACCGCCGATGCCCGCCAGCGCGTGCTCGATGCCGAGGCCGAACCGGCGTCCAGCACCATCGTCACCTTCCTGCACCATATCGGCACCAAGGTGCCGTCGTCGGATGCCGAGGTCGCCACCCTCAAGACCGACCTGTTGCGCGCCGGTTTCCGCTCGGAGACCGCCGCTCCGGTCTTCTATGGCACCCGCATCGTGGCCACTCTGGCCCTGCTGATGATCAGCATGGCGCTGGAGCCCAAGATGCCGCCGAACCCGGTCATGCGCATCGCCCTGATGATTTCCGGTTGCGCCGCGGGCTGGATTCTGCCGCGCTTCATACTGGAGAAGAAGGTGGCCAAACGCCAGGAAATCCTGCGTTTGTCGCTGCCCGATATGCTCGATCTGCTGGTGGTTTCGGTGGAAGCCGGACTGGGCCTCGACCAGGCCATTCAGCACGTGTCCCGCGAACTTCAGGTCAGCCACCCGCAATTGAGCGAGGAACTGTCGCTGGTCACCCTCGAAATGCGAGCCGGCAAACGCCGTTCCGACGCCTTGCGCAACCTTTCCGAGCGCACCGGCGAGCCCGAAATCGCCAAGCTCGTGGCCATTTTGATTCAGAACGACCGGTTCGGCACCAGCATGGGAGAATCGCTGCGCACCCATTCCGACTTCCTGCGCACGCGAAGGCGGCAGGAAGCCGAGGAACGCGCCGGGAAAGTGGGCGTCAAACTCGTATTTCCCATTTTCTTCTTCATTCTGCCCTCCATGCTGATTGTCGCGGCCGGACCCGGCATTTTGCAGATTTTCAAGTACCTATTCCCCATGATGAGATCGATCGGATAGAGAGAGAGGAGACCCACCAACGATGGACAACACAGTGATTCAAGCGATTATCTGGCTGACCGCCGGCGGCGCCATGGTTCTGTTTCTGAAGCGGCGCAGGGCCCGGCGCCTGCAACGGTAAGCCGGGCGCGCGCAACGGCAAAGCGTAACAGAAGCGCGGACCCTCCCCGGTCCGCGCGACTCCAGGGAACGGCACAAATTCAGGAAAGGAGAACGAACATGGATCTCGCAGTTCAAGGAGCGATCTGGCTGGGAGCGGGTGTCTCGCTCGTCATGCTTCTTTCGCGCCGGCGCAGGCGCCGCGTCTCGCGGTAATGTCCATTCCATGAAGGCTGGCGAATTCGCCGCGCGTGCGCGGGTCCGCCAGCCTTGTCACCCTATGTCCATCGCCACGCTGATCGGCAAACAGAACGAGGATGGCGGTTGGCCCTACGTCCGCGGAGGATCGTGGACGGAGCCGACCGTGTATGCCGTCATGGCCCTGCTGTCCGCGGGCGAAACCACCCCCGCGCATCGCGGCGCGGCGTGGCTCCGCTCCATCGCCCGGCGCGACGGCGGATGGCCTCCGCGCGCCTCGGTGGATCAGAGTACCTGGGTGACCGGCCTGGTGGCCCTTTTGGGTCCCGAAACCATGGGCCCCGCCGCTCACCGGCGGGCCATCGGCTGGTTGCTGCGCACCACCGGCGAGGAATCCGCCACCCTATACCGCATACGGGAGTGGCTGCTCGGCAATACCATACCCGACAGCGCCCGCAAGTTTCCAGGCTGGCCCTGGGTTCCCGGAACCGCCGCGTGGGTGGGTCCCACGTCCATCGCCCTTCTGGCTCTGGAAAAGGAAGATCGCCGCCAGCCTTCGAGTGAACTCCGCCACCGCATCGACGCCGGGCGCCATTTCCTGTTGGGCCACGCCTGCGACGAAGGCGGGTGGAATCACGGATCCTCGCGCGCGCTGGGGTATCCCTCGCACGCCTACCCCGAAACCACCGGCCTGGCCCTGGCGGCTTTGCGCGGCGTCCGGTCGCCGAAAGTAGAACTGGCGCTGACGATGGCGCAGCGCTTTTTGGCGGAGTGCCGGTCAGCGGACGCCTTGAACTGGTTGCGCCTCGGACTGCGGGCGCACGGACAGCTTCCGCCGGGGTACTGCACACCGTTCGGCGTGGAGTATAGAACCATACCGGAGACCTCTCTGGATCTGGTGATGACCGCGGCCGAGCAGGGCCGCGATTGCTTTTGGGGTTGATGCATGCACGGGAAACTGACAAGGCGCGAATGGATTGCGGCAACCACCGGAGCCGCGCTGCTGGCCGGCTGCAAAACTAGTGGCCCCGCGGCCGCGCCAAGCGTTTCCGAGCCTCCCCAGGTTTCCATTGTGCGCGCGCCCGCTTACGATCAGAGCCTCTACGACACCATGCGGCGGATCGTGGCCCTCCACCGCCTGGACGTCCGCGGCCGCACCGTGGTCCTCAAACCCAACTTAGTGGAGTTCGAGCCGGAGAGCACCATCAACACCCACCCCCTGCTGGTCCACGCCGCCTACGAAGCCTTCCTCGCGGCCGGAGCGGCCGGCGTGCGGATCGCCGAAGGTCCGGGACACCGCCGCAACACGCTGGATCTCGCCGACGCCGCCGGGTACTTCCGGACCATTCCGAAATTCGAAGACCTGTTCGTCGATCTCAACCTCGACGACGTCACCCGCGTGTGGCCCAGGAGCCAGTTCTCGCGTATCGGGAAACTGTACCTTCCCAATACGGTTCTGGCGTCCGGTCTGCTGGTGTCCATGGCCAAGATGAAAACCCACCATTGGGTGGGCGCCACGTTGTCCATGAAGAACCTCTTCGGCACGGTTCCGGGGGCCGTCTACGGCTGGCCCAAGAACGTCCTGCACTGGGCGGGCATCGACGAATGCATCGCCGACTTGCACGCCGCGTACCCGCGCCAGTTCGCCATCGTGGACGGCATCGTCGGCATGGAAGGCAACGGGCCCATTCAAGGCATGCCCAAGCGGGTAGGCGTGGTGGTGGCGGGCCGCAGCCCGCTGGCGGTGGATACCACCTGCTGCCGCGTGATGAAAATCGACCCGTTCCGGCTCGGGTACCTGCGGCTGGCCGCCGCGGATTACACCCAAATCGCCGAGCGGAACATCATCCAGACCGGTGAGGACATCGCGGCGGTGGCTACTCCGTTCGCGCTGATTCCCGAATTTCAAGGTGTAAGGTTGAGTTAAACTCGCATGGTCATGAAACGGCTAGTTCGCGAACCTCGGCAAGCGCACCCCACGCTGGTCTACGCGGCGCTTTCGATTCTCCTGCTGGTCCCCTGCTACTGGCAGCCGCGCCTGCAGGCGGGCGATCTCTCCAGCCACATCTACAACGCCTGGCTGGCGCGGTTGATCGAAACCGGGCGCATGCAAGGGCTGGCCATCGCCACCCAGACCACCAACGTGCTCTTCGACCTGCTGCTTGGCGGGCTGTACCGTTTGCTGGGACCGGAAGCCGCGCAGCGCATCGCCGTTTCGATGGTCGTCCTGGTATTCGTGTGGGGATCCTTTGCCTTCGTCTGCAAGGTGGCGGGCCACCGGCCGTGGCACCTGCTGATCTGCATCGCCGTGCTGGCCTACGGCTGGGTCTTCCACATGGGCTTCTTCAATTTCTATCTCAGCCTGGGGTTGTGCTTCTGGGCGTTGGCGCTGGTTTGGAACGGTTGCGGGCGCCGCTGGCTTCTGACCTTGCCCATCCTGTCCCTCGCTTACCTGGCGCACGGGCTTCCGGTGGTCTGGACGGCCTGCCTCCTGGTATACCTGTGGCTGGCGCACCGCTTGCCGCCGCGCCGCCACTCGTTGCTGATGGCCGCATCCCTGCTGACCATGCTCCTCATCCACTGGACCTTGAGCCTGCGCCTGGTCACGCACTGGTCGCCCATGCAGATCGTCAGCAGCACCGGCGCCGACCAGGTGTGGGTCTTCGACCTCAAATACTACTGCGTAATGATCGGGCTGCTGCTGATCTGGGGATTGCTGTTTCTGGAGCTGCTGCACCGCTCGGGCGCCCGCCAGGTAGCCTCCAGCATGGCGTTTCAGATCTGCATCGTCGGCGCCACCGGGGTTTTCATTATGCCCACCGCGGTGCTGATTCCCGGCTTCCACCACTCCCTGGTTTACATCGCCGAGCGCATGTCGCTGGGAGTGGGAATCTGCGTTTGCGCACTGCTCGGCGCCGCCCGCGCCCAGGCCATCGTGCGCTACGGGCTGGCGCTCGTGGCCCTGGTGTTCTTCAGCTTCCTGTTCCGCGACGAACGCGCCCTGAATTCCTTCGAGGATCGCATGGAGGACACCGTGGCGCGCCTCCAGCCCGGCCAACGGGTGGTGAGCGGCGTCGACGACCAATTGATCCGAACCTTCGCGCTGGCCCACATGATCGACCGCGCTTGTTTGGGCCGCTGTTTCAGCTACGGCAACTACGAAGCCTCCACGGCCCAATTCCGCGTGCGCGCTACCGCCGCCAATCCGTTCGTGGTTTTCCGGTACGGCGACTCCATCGACATTCAACACGGCAACTACGTCGTGAAATCTTCCGACCTGCCCATCTATAAAGTGGACCTGGAAGACGGGCGGCTGGTGATTCGTTCTCTACAGGCGGGAATCCCATGTGGAATGAAATTCTGGAATACCTTGGCCGGCACACCGCCCAGAAGCTGACCTGGCGGAGGATTCTGACCGAAGCCGCGTTGACCCTGGCTCTCGTGGCCACGGCGTCCTGGCTATCGCGGTAGCCCGGCGCCCTTTGCCCCGATCCTCGAATTCCACCAACCGAGGCTGGGTTAGACTGGTATGTCCATGGGCAAAGCCCGATCCAGGAAACTGTCTCGCGCGCCGGCCGCCGCCTCGCCCGCCGGCCCCATCGCCAGCTCCGAACCGGCGTCTCCACGCCGCCGCGCCCTGGTCTATTCCTTGGTTTCCATCTTGCTTCTGGTGCCCTGCTTCTGGCAGTCGCGCTTGCAAGCCGGCGATCTCTCCAGCCACATCTACAACGCCTGGCTGGCGAAATTGATCGAATACGGACGCATGCCGGGGCTCACCATTGCCAGCCAGACCACCAACGTGCTTTTCGACTTGATGCTCAGCGGGCTGTATAGCCTTCTGGGACCGGAAGCCGCGCAGCGCATCGCCGTTTCCATCGCCGTCCTGGTATTTGTGTGGGGCGCCTTCGCCTTCGTCTCCAAGGTGGCGGGCCGCCGGCCGTGGCACCTGCTGATCTGCATTGCCATGCTGGCCTACGGCTGGGTCTTCCACATGGGATTCTTCAATTTCTACCTGAGCCTGGGGCTGTGCTTCTGGGTCCTGGCGCTGGCCTGGGATCCGATCCCGCTGCGTCTGGGGCTATGCCTTCCGCTGCTGGCCGCGGCCTACCTGGCTCATGCCCTGCCGGTGGGCTGGACTGCCTGCCTGCTGCTGTATCTGTGGCTGACCCGCAACCTCGCGCCGCGATGGCGCTTCCTGGTGACGGGCGGATCGCTCGCGGCCATGCTCCTGGTGCACTGGATCGTCGCCAGCAACGTAATCACGCGCTGGAAACCGTACCAGATCGTCAGTTCCACCGGCTTGGACCAGGTGTGGGTTTTCGATCCCAAGTATCACCTCGTGGTGATGGCGCTCCTATTGATCTGGGGAGGGCTGTTAGTGGGCCTGTTGCGTCGCTCCGGGGTCCGCCAGGTGGCTTCCACCCCGATTTTTCACATTTGTGTGATCAGCGCCATGGGGGTGTTCGTTATGCCCGGCACGGTGATGATCCCCGGCTTTCGGCATGCGCTCGTGTACATCGCCGAACGCATGTCGTTGGGCGTCGGAATCTGCGTGCTGGCCCTGCTCGGTACGGCCGCGCGGCCGCGGGCTTTGGGCCGCTACGCCCCGCTCGCGGCGGCGCTGATTTTCTTCGCCTTCCTCTTCCATGATGAGCGGGCTTTGAATTCTTTCGAGGACGGCATGCAGGACGCCGTGGCGCGCCTCGAGCCCGGCCAGCGTGTGGTCGGCGGAGTGGAAGATCCCTCGCTGCATACCTTCGCCGTGACCCACATGATCGACCGGGTCTGTCTGGGCCGCTGTTTCAGCTACGGCAACTACGAGCCCTCCACCGCGCAGTTCCGCGTGCGCGCCACGGCGGCGAATCCCTACGTCGCTTTCCGCTACGACGACTCGGTCGCCATCCAGCGCGGCCTGTACATCCCGCAACCCGCCGACCTGCCGCTCTATAAACTGGACCTGGAAAACGGCCGGTTCGTGATTCGCGCCGTGCCCGCAGGCCGGCCCTGTGGCATGAAATATTGGAACACCTTGGTGTTTCCTCCGCCCGCCGGGTAGGCATGTCCGCCACATGAATGGGCGGCCCTTGATCGCGGCCGCTTCCCGGCTAAAGCGGTGGACCGCGGTGCGCCGCCAGCATCACCATCAGGTTCCACACAATCAAACCGCCGTACCAGTAACTGGCCAAACGAATCGCCTGGAACCGCTTCCAGTGAATACACAACGCGCCCAGCCCAAGGGCGAACAGTTTAGACAGAACCACCCCTGCCGCCGGACCCGCGTGCATCAACAGGCGGATGAATGGGCTCATTTCTCCGGCTCCCAAACGGAAGCCCAGCAGCGTGGTCAGTATGTCCAGTAACTGTAAGTAAACGAATATCGCGACTAGGTCCATCCGGCATCCTCGGCTATCGATTCCCGGCGCGGTCGGCCCCGCGTTTTCCGTGCCTACATCTCTATCGGCGCGATCTGCCAATCATTGTAGCGGCAAATAGACCTGCAATAACCGTTTTTATGTACCACTTGTACTACCGGATGTGGTCCATTACCGTCGAAGAATCAAACTATTACAGCGTACAAACGGTCCCGGACCACCGGTCGGCCCCGGACGCCACGCGTCGGCTGCGCCCCCCGAACTCGCAGCGCCCGAAATGGCCGCGCCCGCTGCACTAAGCGCCCCCGTAGTTGCACCGCAGGCTGCCAGGGTCGGGAATCTTCACCACGGTTTGCTACATTGGAGGTCGGTGATACCTGCGGAGCCAGAGGCATACCTCCTGCTGGAACGTGTAGGGCGCCGCTTTCCGCTGAACGCCGGACAATCCTGGGCCATCGGACGCGGTGACGGTTGCGCCGTGATGCTCGACAGCCGATCGGTGTCTCGTCTGCACGCCCTCATTCAGCGGCGCGATGGCGGCGACTATTCCCTGGTGGATCTCGGCAGCCGCAACGGCTGCTTCGTGAACGGCCAGCGCGTGAGCTTGCCCCGCATCCTCGGCGACGGCGACCGCCTGGTGTTCGGCGATCAGGAACTGCTGTTCCGCACGGCCCGCGGCCGCGGCTCCCCAGCCGAGCCGCCCGGCACCTCCACGCGCAACGCCCCCACCGCGGCCATCCACATGCAAAGCCTCACCACCATCGTAGTGGTGGACATCCGCGATTTCTCCCGTCTCACGCGCGCCGTGCCGGAGGAGGTGCTGGCGCAGACCGTCGGAACCTGGTTTCTGCGCGTGGGACAAATCGCGCAACGCCAGGGAAGCTGGGCTCAGAAGTACATCGGCGACGCCGTGATGGCCGTGTGGGTCCACGACGATGTGGCGCGCCTGGCTGCCGACGTGAGGCGCACCCTGGAGGCGGTGAACGAGATTCAAACCGCCACCGCCGCCATCCACAACCAGCTACCTTTGCCCGCGCCCCTGCGCATCGGCGCCGGAATCAACACCGGCACTGCGATTGTCGGCGGCGGCGATAATACCGCCTTGGGTGAAACCGTGAACGCCGCCTTCCGCCTGGAGAGCGCCACTAAGGAACTGGGCATGGGCGTGGTTCTGGGCGAACGCACCTATGCGGAACTCCGCGTGAGCGGCGTTTCTCCCTTCGTCCGCCGCGAAGTGGAGCTAAAAGGCTACGAATCCATGCGCACCGTGTGGGCGATTTCCTTCGAGCAACTACCGGGATTTTTGAAAATGCCCCGCCAATAGCCGCGAAAACCCGGTGATGGACGGCTCTGTTGCAAGGCGCGCACTTTCTCTCGCGGAAACACTGTGCCCCCTCTGCCCTTCCCGCTGAGAGCCGCGTCCATTTCGATGCGGGTGGGTGAGGCCTCGCTGCATGCCGGGGCTTTCAACTGCGCCCCATCCGGGGACGCGTTCCATTCCCCGACAGCCTGGCAGGCCGGGAGCCCCGCTGTCGCAACCGGACTTCGTCTTTACCTTCCGAGTCGATCCAAGGACGCTTCAAGAATGGGAGCAAGGGCGCAGGAAGCCGGACGCCACAGCCCGTGCCTGCCGCGCGGTCACCGCGTAGAATCGCGAGGCGGTGTCAAAAGCACTGGCTTTCGAGACGGCGGAAAACCGGCAAAGGAACGGCGCCTGGTTCATGGCCCACGCCAGGGTTTACCGGCGATCCATCCATGTGGCGCCGTGTACCGCGCCGCAAGCGTCTATTACTCCGTATCTTCCCGAATACCCGGGTAACATCCGAAATAATCGGAGGTTCGTCCAATGACCCAAATCCTGAATCGCCGGGAACGGGATATTCCTCTTGCAGCCCAGCGTCATTTTACAGTAGAATCGAGTCCATTTTATTTGAGTGAGACCGGAGGGCCCCTTATGCGTCACACCTGCGCCGCCACTACGATCTGCCTTGCCGCGTCCCTGGGACTCGGCTTTGGACAGGATATTCCGACTGAAACATCCAAGGCATTGGCGAACGAATGGAAAACGCCAACAACGACGCTGAACTGCCTTACGGCACTCAGGTTGTACACAACTTGCACGGCGAAGGAGGGTGACTTTCCCTTGAGTCCGCAGGACGCCGCAACGGCAGCCCTGAAAGAATTGCTGAATAATGCACCCGCCGACGACGAGGATCTCTACACCGTGGCGCAGAAGCGGCCTGATTTCCTCGGCTGGCTTACAAAGGCGAACAACCTAAAAACGCCACCGGAAAACAAGGATAAGCTGCTGCAGGCGGCGGACGCGCCGATTGGGGAAATTTACAAAAGTAAACTGGGCAAGCAGAAGCTGGCCGCGGTCCAGGAGTCTTTAGCCCAGGAAGATTACAACTTAGCGATCTTCCAATTGCTGGATGCCTATCCCAAGCCCGACCCCATCAATCAGGCGTACGCCGACGCCCTCGAAACCCTCCGGGCTTGCTACGCAATGGACGCCAACGCGCTGTTCAAGCTTGTCAGCGCTAAGATCCTTGGGCCGGCTCCCGCAGGCGGCGCAGCCAAGAAGGCAACGAAGTAGCCGCCTAAACTCACGGCATGTCACGAGATTCTCGCCCGAACCGCTTTCAGCAACAGGAGACACAAATGCCGCAAGGGAACGTTTCGCGAACCCCGCCGGGCCGCCACCGCAGCCTGGTCTGCGCAACCATCGCCGGCACGGTCTGGTTGTTCCTCGCAATCGGCTGCCCGGCGCAGGATCAGCCCCAGGACCACTCCTGCACCGTAAACGTTGCCGGAGAATTTACCAGCCCCTACGGCAAAGACGGAAGCAATTTTGCCCGTGGCGGGGGCTTTCAGGCCGGTGGAGGATTTGCCGTAACCCGCCCGGACGAGCCCGGTCACGTCGTGAATCTCTACATCACCGCCAGCTTCATGTACGACCGTCTGGCGGCCACCGCCCCCGCTCTGGCGCAGGCCACCTCCGGCGGCGCCACGAATCCGCTTTCCTCGGCGACTTCCGCCCACGGAAGTTTTTACGCCACCACCTTCGACCCCACTGTCCGCTACGTCATCAATCGCCGAACCAGCTTGTACCTGCTCGGCGGTTTCGGCTGGTTCCGGCGCGGCGTCGATTTCAATGGACCGAAGCCGTCGACTCTGATCCAGTCGGGCGGGTCCACGCTGGAGAAACTGTCCGCCGATTCCGGTGCTTTTGACCTGGGCGGAGGCGTCAACTTCGGACTCGCGCACAACGGCGGACTGATGGTTTACCTTGAAGTCCGCGTCTACCGCGGCCTTGCAGTCAACAACGCCACCACGCTGCTGCCCCTTTCCGTGGGCCTCCGCTGGTAATCCGGCGATTGAGGAGATCCCGTCATGCGAAACCTGAATTCACTCGTAGCCTTCCTGCCGCTGCTGCTGGCGTCGCCAGGCGCCGCGCAGCACCCCACCGTCAATGCCAACGCCGATGCCGGCCTTCCCCACGACATCCGGCCATTCGGGAAATACCTCGTCGAGATCTGCACGCTCTCCGGTGAAAACCGGACGCTGGCCTGCACCCGCACGCCCCTCGCCCCCGAGAAGGCGGACTCAAAAGACGGCAAAAAGCCGCCCGCCGACCACGCGACACCTCAGCAAATCGATCAGACCATCACCCTGAAACTCGCGTGCGATCCCACCGCAAAAGGCCCATGCAAGCCTCAGTATCCCCTCGTGGCAGGCCACGACTTTTTCGTGAGCGCAACCGCGGACTCCGGTCTCGCCGTCCAGCAGAAAGGCCTTTCGGGCAGCGCCACGCGCGTCATTTCTAGCAGCGCTACGCCCGCCGGCGCAGACGGCACGGTTTCATACCATGCCAACGAACCGGGACTTATTATCATCAGAGCCACCGTCGGCGAAACCTCCGTATTCAAGGCGGCTGCGCCTGTCGATCTGCTCCTTCAGGTGGTTGCCGGCACCGCCAAAGCAGCACCGCCTTGCGCCGTTCTGCCGCCGGCGCCACCGGCCCCTGCCCAGAGCACGCCCCTCGACGCCCCCACCATCGTCTCTCTGCTGGGAAACCCGACGCCTTTCCTGTTCGCGGCCCAAGGGCCAAATACCATCGCCATTTATTCCACCCGCCAACCCCTCCACGACGATGAAAACACGATTCTCAATTCGTTTCAGGACAGCATCGCCGCGCTCGCGGGACGCACCGCCGCCTCTCTTGGCATCGCGCCGCCCCCCGCCAAGCCCTTCTCCGTCGAACTAAGCATCCCCCACGCAACCGCCCTGGGCGACCTCGCCACACGCATCAACGGACTCAACTACAGCCAGTTCACCGTACAGAACGTGGGCAGCGATAAGGTCCGCGTCACCGCGGCTGCCGCGCCCGAATGCGACACGTGGACTGGCTTCCTGAGCGACATCCGCCACATGGGTTGGCAGCTCGTCTCCGAACCCATGAGCACACGGCTCTTCTACCTGTCTTCTTCCGACGTCGCCACCGCCTTTACCGGCCTCGCCCCCGCCGCGGCTGCGGCCGCCACGCCCGCCGCCACAGCACCGGCTGCGTCGGCTACGCCCGCCACGCCCGCCGCCGCCACGCCGGCTGCGTCGGCCACGGCCGCCGCCACTTCTTCCAACGCAAGCATCGTAGTCACCCAGCCGCCGGGTAGCAACATTCAGATCCGTTCAGACACCACCCCCTGTGTAGTTGCCGGACTGGCCTCCGGAAACACTGGCGCGTGCGGATCTGCCGCAACTCCCGCGGCTACGCCGGCAACCCCCGCGGCGCCGACCACGCCCGCCGCTATCCCTGCCCCCAAAGCGACCCTCGGAATGGCGTCCGTGGCAGTGGCCATGGGCACGGGCGAACAAACTCCGCCCGATCTCCTGGTCTTCTCCGATACCAATCCCGGAGACGATGCGCAAGTTCAGGAGCGACTCAGAATCATCGCTCAACTCGATCTGCCGCGACCGGAAATGATCGTCAACGCCTGGGTTATGCAGAACTCCTCCGCCAGCCAGCGGGCGATGGGCGCCTTCAGCAACATGGTCAAGGGCATCGTGGCGGACTATGACAGCCAATTTGAGTGGGTGGTCCTGAGGGGCTGGCACAGCTTGAAGACGCAATCCGCCTCGCCTGGCTATTTCAACGAACCCTTCCGCGGCTACCTTGCCGACCGGTTCGTTGCGGATACCTACCAGAAGAACAAGGCCGCCAGCACCGTACAGGACTTATCGCAGGCATTCCTCGACAACAGTCAGGCCAAACTGGCCGACCCGATCGCCCCCACCACCCGCACCCGTCTCGGCATTTGCGAGCGCGGCCGCTATTGCCTTGGCTATAACAACCTGTTTAGCCCGCTCAAGCCTGCCCTCACCGACTTGCTGCTGACCATCGTCGCCGCTCAGCACCCCGTCGACGCCGCCAC
>Ga0326728_10002872_pt1 | contig 55872 bp, 48 predicted proteins | sample MB3enrmetagenome_FD_207602 | JGI IMG/M metagenome (GOLD analysis project Ga0326728, IMG submission 207602) | Lab enriched peat soil microbial communities from McLean, Ithaca, NY, United States - MB31MN | ecosystem: Environmental > Terrestrial > Soil > Wetlands > Peat | place: USA: New York... | reverse complement strand
AGAAGCTGTGTCCGCTCGAATCGCAGGAATGAGAGGGTTGAAACGTTGCGCGTGCTTTCTGTTACCAATTCTCCGTACCTGCCCCAGGGATTCGGTGGCACGGAGCAGTCCACCCATTCAATAGCGATAGCCCTCAGGAAACATGGCGCTGAAGTCGGTGTCATGGCAGGGCTTCGGGCCGGCGACTGGTTTTGGTTCAGGAATCGTATTACTTCGAAACTGCGCGGCGTGGATGTCTACACAATTGACAAGTTTTGTGGATACCCCGTCTTCAGGGGTCGGGGAGTAATATCAAGTCTTCTTGCGGTGATCCACAAATTCAAGCCGGATATCGATTCGTTCCCCATTTCGAGGCACGGATTCAGGTAAAGGACTTTACATGAACTTTCCGATTAGCGTCATCATACCAACTTACCAGCGTGGCAGTCTTATCGGTGAAACGATAGAATCGGTTCTCGCGCAGACTCTTCCTGCAAATGAAGTCATTGTTGTGGACGACGGATCGACAGACGATACCGAACAGGTATGCAGTCGATTTGGCGATGGAATCAAGTACAAGAGGATAAAGAATAGCGGCGTTCAAATTGCCAGAAACACCGGCGTAAGCCTCTCCTCTTCCCCGTGGTTGGCATTCTGCGATAGCGATGACCTATGGCAGCCGGATCATTTGGAACGCATAGCCAAACTTGTCGAATCCTGCCCACAAGTCAGTTGCGCATTCGGCAATTTCATGTTCTTTGGGGACAATGTCGACGGTCTCTGGAAGACTAGATCTATGTTCGAAATGGCCCCGCACGGCTTCTGGGAGATAGACAAGCGGCAGGTTGCTGACGAAGCTTGGATATTTGTAGACTCTTTGGCTCCCAACATATTGGACGCTCGGGACTTTGAACCGTTTTGGCCGTCCGCTTTCAGCATTTCGAGGGAGTATTTCGACCGGGTCGGGGGGTACGATCCGAATATGTTCGACATCCCATCAGAGGATTTCGAATTTACGTTTCGCTGCCTGACAGGAGGAGGACAAATCGGAATAACGACCCATCCGACAGTCGGAATCAGGAAACACGGCAAAAATCAGAGGGCAACCTCTCGAGAGGGCAGACTCCGCCAGTCGGTTGGCGAAATAACGGTTTACTCTTATATTGTCATGCGTCACGACCTGCCATCGACGTTGCGAAAAAAAGCGTTTGCAACGACACACTCGCGCTGTGTGGATGCGATAGGGTATGCGTTTTCGTCCGGGCATCTCGAGTATGTGAAGGCCTTATCGCCCGCGCTCTGGAAGGACAGACGATACTTGTCCTGGAAATTAACGACAAAAGTTGCCGTGGCATTCCTGCCCGCAAGACTAGGCGCGTTTCTCAATCGCATCCTTGTTCGGGGAACGTTCATCAATTCACGCTCGATAAACTCACATCTGAAATCGAAGTTTTATGAGGCCGTGGGTGCCTTATTCGGGCATTTCTCGGACAAGAAAGGCAATTAGCAAGGCATACGAACGAAGCGCTTGATGCGGTTCCATGCATTCGCTCCGGCGGCAAGTGATCTGGTGCTGTGATTGGACAAGCGTCGTGCTCGCTTGAGCGAAGCAATCAACGCGAAACGGCGCCTTTGAGCCGACACACAGCGGTTTGAACCCGGAGTCGGCCCCAGCTTTGGCCTTCTGCGAGGGCATTTCGATTCGTGGGCGATACAGCCCGGGGTTTACACGGCTGGGATATTACGCCCTGCAAGAGTCCAGGATGCGGGAATAGAAACTCCGGCCCCATACGTGTATCTTTTAAATATGGCTGTTGATTCCGTTTCGGTAATAGTTCCTCATCACAATCGTCCGAATTCCGTTCGCGAAGCGTTGCTGTCGATCCATAACCAGACCGTCAAACCAGCCGAGATCATATTGGTGGACGACAACTCCAGCCCGGGAAACCGGGAGAAGCTGAAAGACCTATCGAGTTTGGCCACCGTCCTCAATGTGCCAGATGGTTTTGGTTGTTGTGCAGGGGCGCGTAACTTTGGCGCGCAACATGCAAAAGGCCAGTGGTTGGCATTCCTCGATGACGATGACTGCTATCTACCGGACAAGCAGGAACGGCAGATTCGCTATCTTGAAGCTCATCCTCAGGTGATAGCCTTGGGTGGCGGTATGACGATGGTGACGCCGGAAGGACGAGAGGAGTATTGGGGTGACAAATACACGCACCGGTTGACGGTTGCGAACGCGCTCTGCTACACCGCATCCATGGCGCAGGCGCTTATGATCCGCCGCGATGTCTTTCTGGAACTGGGCGGTTTCGATTCACGGATGCGTTATCTGGAAGATTACGAGTTTGGAATTCGTTTGCTTGCTTCCGGTCATGAAACTCACTTCCTGGGCGAGCCTCTGTTGGTCTACTATCGGGGTGGCCGGCAGCAGATGAGTTTAGAATGGGGCGGTATGTTCACCTCCGAAATGCAAATAATCAATAAGTACGCCGGTCTGGCGCGCCGGGAATTCGGCCCGCTCGGCGCAATCCGGCTGAAGGCGCGGTGCTGCAAGAAACATGGGCTGCGAAAGGGACGTATAGTGGGACGGTCAGTTTGGGCTTGGGGTTGTGCTCTGGAAGCAATCTTTGGCCGCCTGCGCGGAGAATTTGATACCTGACCGGTCCAGATGGGCATAGGAGGCGTCGGGTTTTGAGGATTGAGATGGCGGAACGGGAAACACCTTTTGACGATCAGAGCCGTCTTGGTTATTTACGTGGCCGGGCTGAGTCGCAACGGCCGTCTGCCGTCATCGCATCGGTGTTTCAGACGGGCCTGAATCTGATGCGCGACCTGGAGCAGAAGAGTATCCGCGTGGTGGGCGTGGATTGTAATCCAGATAACCCAGGCTTCCGCTCCAGATACGGGCAGTCGTTCCTGTGTCCAAACCCAGACGAGGAACCCGATAACTGGTTGGCGTTCATGGTCACTCTCGCCAAGGCCATGGGTGAAAAACCAGTGCTGATTGCCGCAGCGGACATTTTTGTCTCCGCAATCGGGCGCCATGCCAAGGCTCTAAGCGAGCATTTCATCTTCTCAGTAAGCGGGTGTGTGTTACAGGCAGAACTTTCCACTAAAGAAAAGCAGTACGCTCTGGCTCGCGAATACGGTCTGCCTTCTCCCAGGTCGATCTATGTCCAGGCTGCTGAGGAACTAGAAGAATTCTGCGTTGATGCTCGTTTTCCAGTGCTTCTAAAGCCTCGTTCCCATCGGGAGTGGGAGGGCTTGCCTATAGACAACCCTCTTCGTGGCCGCAAAACGGTCTCTGCCCAAACTCGGGAGGAATTAATTTCTCGCTATCAGGAAGTTTGCGCGCTGGTGCCCCAGGCCGTCGCGCAGGAGGAGATTGTCGGGCCGGATTCGGCCAAGTACTGTTATCTCTCGGTCTATGCGCGCTCCGGCCAGCGCCTGGGATCCTGCGTGGTTCAGGAATTGCGGGCCTATCCTCTTCTCTATGGCTGCGCATCCTTGGTGAAGCCGGTCATCGACGAAGAGATAGATCGAATCTGCAACACGTTCTTACAGTCGATAGGCTATATCGGAATTTGTGAAATAGAACTCAAGAGGGACACACGCGATGGGCAGGTTCTGTTAATTGAGGTGAATCCGCGGGTCAGCGGCACGGGGGACTGTTCCCGGTACACGGGAGTTGAGACCGGGTATATCCATTATCTGGACCTGATCGGGCAGACGCCCTCCCCGGTGTATGCGACTCACTTTGACTTTCAGCACATGATGCTGGTAAATGACCTCACGTCCTTTCCTATCTATCTTGGTCAGGGCATGATCGGCTGGCGGGAATATCTTCGGTCGTGGAGAGGGCGGATGGAATTCTTCGACTTCGATTGGAGGGATTTCTCCAATGCGCGGAGGACGGCTTTTCGCGGTCTCCGGGCGCTCGCGGGAGGGCTGTTGCGCACCTGGGGGCTTCGTAAATGAAGACCTTACAGAGGCAAATGATCCGTCATTCCTTCTTGAAGTACCGTTCGATGCGCATAAAATGCCGCCCATAAATATATCCCATAAGATGCCAGAATGGCAGTTCGTCGGCAAAAGCCTGCCTTGGGTCGTGGGTGACAAGCAGATGGCGGGGAAGCGACGCCAGACCCCTGAGTGCGTGGCCAAATTTGTAACGGGGAATCCCAAGCAAATAGCGGACAGGTTCCTTGCAATCCCGGCCGGATAGCCCCTCGGTAATTCCATTCCAGTAGCGCCAGCGCCGATGGTAATTCCGCGTAAGGCGTTCAGGCGGGATGAGGTGATAGATGATCAAATCTGGGACATAAATTCCGCGAACACCGGCGCGAACCATTCTTTCCTGTAACTCTTTGTCTTCGTTCATCAGGAGATCCGTAGCACCGCGGCCGCATTGGGTGGAGAATAAGCCAATGCGCTCAAAAACGCCACGGCGAATCACGGCGTTTCCACCCCAGAGTTCGGCAGCAGATTCTACTCCAAAAAATGCTCTGGGTACCGATGCGGTTATGCCGACAGCCGCGTGAGATACGGGAGGGAGCCAGTCCGGGGCCGGGGCCGTCCAGTTGGGAAGATAAGCTCCGGCGATGAACTGGGTTTCAGAATCGGCAAACTCGCGCGCTATTACTTCGTACCATTTGCCGTCGATTTGCTCATCATCATCGATAAATCCGATGAGCTCCCCGTCGCCGGCCCGTATGCCCGCATTGCGTGCATGGGACAATCCCTGATTCATTTCCTTAAGGTAGCGGCAAGAAATGGCAGCGTTGAACTGAATCTCGCGAACAACCCCCTCCGTATCATCCTTGCTGTTATTATCGACAATCCAGACCGTCACCTCCAATCCCGCGGGTACGTGGACTCGCAATAGACTATCAATAGCTGTCCTCAATAAGCCGCTCCGATTATAGGTGGGAACTACCACGTCAAGCTTCATGAATTGGCCTCTCCTTGTAAATTGCCGTTGCGGGCATCGCTTGGAAATCCTATTTGACTGTGGCGTTGAATACCGCACACAGATAAGTCTTCACGTCGATTGCCCGGCTCCTAAATAGCTCAAGCAGATGAGTCCTCCGAGGAGATGCTTTGCCATGCTGGAGGAATCAGCCCCGGCGGCGTAGGGTCCAGGTTGAACCATCTGTCGGGGAAGACAACGTGCTTCTCTGGGCTTGGGTTAAGCCATGCCCCCCACCAGGAAAATGAACTGTTCGCGATAATATGGTGCTGGCAGGCTGACATCAGACGCAGGTCTTCGTGCGCCGCTTCTTCATTGTTGTGATCCACGAAGACCATGCGTTCAAGTTTTGGCAGGCACTCGCGCGCGGTGTCGATCTCATCGGAGAATACAAAAAAAGTGGGATTGACTAACCTCTCATTCATCGCCTGAATTGCTCTCCGATAGTAGGTAATAGGCAATAAACGTCTTCCCCCGCGGTCGACTTTATAATCGCCGAGGCGAACGTGCAGCGAGACAGAGCATTCGCACGCCTGGATTTCGTTCAGTCTTTCAAGGTTCTTTCCTGAAGGAGCCTCGCGTAGTTTAAGCTCCGTTCGCAACTGTTGTTCGACTTCTTGTACGAATCTGTATGCTTGAAAATAACCTTTGAGATAAACGCATTGAACGGATTGTGATATTGGAAGTTCGGGAAGAAAAGTCCATACCTTATCTTCGGGTTGTTGCCAAACTGCTGTATGAGAAACGGATTTAGCACAGAATACTACCAGCTTCTTCTTTATGGAAGTCGTCCACATGAACCGGTCCCATGAGTTCCAATCGCGAAAGGGTGCTGAGATACAATAGATTGAAAGAGCAAAAGGACGCGGGTGACCAAATGACCCGGCGCTGTCATCTGGCACCTTGATGATCTCCAGTGTTGCTCCATATTGTTTAGCGTAGTAAAGTCCAGCGGCATACTGAAAGAGTTGATTCCCCAGTCCGCCTTTCTGAGTAACCAGAACCTTCATACTACAGACGCTCCTGAATATAATGCTTGTGCTGCGTTGAGAATAACTCATTCAGAATAAATAACCCTGCTGCGCCTTGATTTTAGCTCCTCCAGGCTTGCCCGATTTGAGGAGGTCAAGGCCAATAGCGGCCAGTAAAAAGGCAGGCACTGGTTTGCACCCGGAAGCGGCTCATGCTTTGGCCGCTGATGCCGATTCGTTTCACATCGTAAGGATTAGTCTTTCCCGGCAGATTCGTGCCTCCATAGAACGAGAAGGCTGCGCGATAGCCTGCCTCGCGCGCTAACTTCTGTGTCTGATCCGTGAAGCTGGTCCTGCCGCCGAACGGATAGGCAAGCGCATCGGCTTCTATGCCAAGTTGTTCCTTCAATATGGCTCGGGACTTGGATAACTCCTCTAACTTCCGCTCCGGCTCCAATCGGCTGAGCACGGAATGCAAATGAGTGTGCGAGCCTATTTCCATGCCGTTTTTACTCATCTCCCGCGCTTCGTCCCAATTCAAGAAACGCCTTGCTGTTCCGATAGGATCATCACCCTTTGATTCCTCTGTCAGTTCACGAACGAAACGAGCGGAGTCGTAGTTATTAGGCTGCTTATAGGCCTTCAAGATAGTATTCAAGCTCTTTCGCAAGCCGGACTTGTCAATATCAATGGCTAACTTGGCCGGATAATGGAGTGAAAACCGGCGTCTTCGCGCGGTTTTGACGAGATAGGCAATGCGATCCCACCACGGAAGCTCGCAGGAGCCTACCATGCCGGTGGTAAGAAAGAACACCCCTTGTACACCTTGCGAGCGGAGGATGGGATAGGCGATCTCGTAATTATCCAGATATCCGTCGTCGAAGGTCATCAGCACGCGGCAGCGGGGGGTCTTATCCTCGCTCGTGCCGTCGAGAAAGGCCAATGCTTCATCGAGAGTTACCAGCGAAAGGCGGCGCTTCAGGTAGGCGATTTGATTGTCGAACTCTTCCGCGGTAGCCGAGAAAACTCCCGGGTCGAAGAGATCGTCCTCGGCATTGCCGATGCGATGGTAGTTCAAGACCAGCAGGGAATCTCGCGCCGGAAGCTGCGAAAGCAGGAACGAAGTGCCGCTCCAGAGCAACCCGCGCGCCAACAGATCGCGTTTTCCACCGAAAGTTAGCCCGCCTGCCATAGCACCAGATTATAGAAGAGACGGGATGCGCACTTGCCTGCGTTACCCTAAGACAAGATGGGCCGCATCCGCGTACTTCCCGACCAGGTTGCCAACCAGATCGCCGCCGGCGAAGTGGTAGACCGGCCTGCCTCGGTCGTCAAAGAGCTGCTGGAGAACGCTCTGGATGCCGGCGCCAATCGCATACGCATCGAGGTCGAAGCGGGCGGGCGCAGGCTCATCCGCATCAGCGACGACGGCCAGGGCATGAACCGCGACGACGCGCTGCTGGCCTTCGAGCGCCACGCCACCTCCAAGCTGAGAACCGCCGACGACCTGCTGTCTATCAATACATTAGGTTTTCGCGGCGAGGCGCTGCCCTCCATCGCTTCGGTGGCTCGCGTCACGCTGGAGACTTCCACAGAAGAGGAAGCCGCCGGAACGCGCGTCGAGATCGCCGGTGGCAAGATCCTCCACGTGGACGATGCGGCCCTGCCGCGCGGAACCACACTCGCCGTCGCCGATCTCTTCTTCAACACCCCGGCGCGGCGCAAATTTCTCCGCGCCGAATCCACTGAGCTGGCCCATGTGACCGCGCTCGTTACCCACTACGCCCTGGCTCACCCGGAGAAGCACTTCGAGCTGCTATCAGCCACGCACACCATCGTCTCCGCGCCGCCGGTGTCGCGCACAGCCGAGCGGATTTATCAGATTTTCGGTCCAGAGACACTGGCCCTGCTGCTGCCGGTGGCCGCGGAACTTCCGCTGGAGCGCGCCGGGCTGCCGGAGCCGCCGCCGTGGAAGAGGAATCCGGACGAACCCGCGCGCGCGCCCGGCGTACTGCGGCTGACCGGCTTCTACTCCAAGCCGGAGCTGCAAAAGCTCAATCGCAACTCCATCTACATCTTCGTCAACAAGCGCCTGATTAGGGACCGGCTGCTGCTGCACGCCATCTCCGAGGCCTATCGCAATGTGATTCCGCCCACCAGCTTTCCCGTGGTCCTGCTCTTTCTGGAGATGCCGCCCGAAGAGGTGGACGTGAATGTCCACCCGGCGAAGACCGAAGTCCGCTTTCGCCAGCAGAGCATGGTGCACGACTTCGTTCGCGACAGCCTGCGCACCGCGCTGATCAAAGCCCGTCCCGCCGCCGGCTTTCTGGCCGCGCTGGACTCAGCGCCCGCCGCCTCTTCCTCGCTGATGCCCCCGGCTGCCTCGCCCTTGCCTGGCGCGCCGGAGAGCGATTCACGATTGCCTAAGCCCGACTCCGATCCGGCCGCATTGCAGTCCGCCCGGGTAGACGCGGCAGCCTTTGAGTTGACGCCACAGATGCCGACGCCCGTTCCCGGCAAGCTGCCCTTTGCCGCCCAGAGCATGAATCCCGGCGGCTGGGACGGGAACGACCGGCAAGCGTGGGGCGAGGCCGCGGCATCGCTCTTCCAACCGGCCAGCCTGCCGCCCCCTGGCGATTGCTCCCCATATCCGGGTGATACAGCCCGAATGAATCCGGCGGCGGAGACGGCTCTGGTCGAGGCAGAGCAGGCCGCCGCCAATCTCAACCACCTCGGCTCGCTGCGCCCGTTGGGGCAGTTGCGCGACTCGTTCATTCTGGCCACCGGCGAGGACGGATTATGGATTATCGACCAGCATGTGGCACACGAACGAATACTTTTTGAAAAAATATTAAGGGATCGCACTGTCGAACAGGTGCAGCGCCAAAGGTTACTAATGCCCATGCTTGTGGAACTAAAGGCATCACAGATGGTAACCTTTGCGTACATCGCCGAGGAGCTGGAACGGAATGGATTCGAGGTAGAACCCTTCGGTCCTCAAACACTTGCAGTCAAAGCCGCCCCGATTGGCCTGGAAGGAGCGGCTCTGGAGCGGATGTTGGCCGAAGTCATTGAGCAATCCAGCGCTGATTCAGATGAACCTAAGCAGAATCATGACCTTACAGCGCTAAGAACGCGCATAGCCGCTTCCATCGCCTGTCATTCAGCGATCAAGGTGAACACGCCTCTTGACTCGGTTCGCATGGAGTGGTTACTATTGGAACTGGCTAGAACAAGCCATCCAACCAATTGCCCCCATGGACGTCCAATCGCTTTGCTGTATTCTTGGAAGGAGATCCAGCGGGCCTTCCATCGAATTTGAGCGCATGGAAGGTGACAGCCCTCCTCTTAGGGGACGGGGTTGCCCGGCGCCAACGCCAGCCTGGAAGTGAGGTTTTTCTTTGACATCGGAACAATTGGAAGCATCGCGCGCCGAAAGGATGCGCCTGGACGGACATGGGGCACTCACACTCGAGGATGCCCGGACGTGGATTGAGGAGACTGGATTGTGTCTCTTCCTGCCCAGAAGGCAGTATTCCTCCTCCATCGCGCCGTCGTTTGTTGAGGCTGTCGCCGGTAAGCGCGACGCCACCCCTGATCGCGCAACCGTTGCCTTGGCTGAAGAGTTGCTAGTGCGCCTGGAGACAGACGGTGTGGCCGTGCGCCTGAATCTGCTGGGTCTGCCCGGTGAGGCCCCTGATTTTGTGGTAGCAAGCTGGGTCCTGCCCTACGTCTATGCCCTGCGCGGCGACCGCGACTGGCGCCGCACTCCGCAACTGACCGGTTCGCGCCAGGTTTCGCAATTGGCCATCGAGGCTTACAAGCTGCTGGAGGCGGGCGACACCACCCTTGCTAAGCTCACTCACGCCCTGGGCAGGGAAGTCACCGAAGCCGCCGTTCTGCGCGCCATCACCGAACTCTGGCAACAGCTTCGCATTATTCCGGTTGTCTCCGCTCCCGGCCAGACTGCTCAGTGGCAATTGCTCCGCCTGCGTTTCCAGAAAGCTATTGCCGAAGGCGCCTCCACCTCTCAGGTGACCGCCATCTCGGTGCTTGCCTCGATTTACCTGCAGGCGGTGATCGCCGCCGGCATGGAAGAGGTTGAGCTTTTCCTGGCGCCGCTCACCGCCCGCAGCAAGGTACGTGAAGTGCTGCGCGGCCTGGTCGCCACCCGCCAGGTCCACACTATCTCGCTCGGGCATGCGCCGCTGTTCTATGTAGCCGGCACATTACCGGAGTTCGCTGTCGCTCCCACCGTTTATGCCAGCTCGTCGATGCCGGCCTCCGCGTACTTCCTGCGCTTCAACGAACATGAAGAGGAGTTGCCGGAGCCTGCCTTAGCCAAGCAGAGTCTGCCAGATGTGGCAGCCCCGCATAAGCCCACCGAGGCTCACACGCCTCGTGCCGCGGCCGCCCGCAAACCGGCCGCCGGTGGGAAGTCCAGTACTGCCCGGCCGCACTTCAGCCGCCCGGCCACCCTCGCCCGCGATCGCAAGCCAGCGCAATCCTCCTCCAGCCGTCCGGCGCGCCGCGCCGCCGATTCCCGGCCTGCCGGCACCCGGCCAGCCAGTGGCGCGCGTCCGTCCTCTGCCGCCCGCTGGAGTCCCAAGGCAACCGCCGGCGCCAATGGCAAGCGCAACGGCGCGCATGTCGGCACAGCTTCGGGCAACGGCAAACCCTCCAACGGAAATGGCCGCCCGGCTGCTCGCCCGGTGAACGGTGCCTCTGGCACACGCTCCGCCAACTCTTCCGCGACCGCCTGGGGAAAACGCAAAGTCCACTCCAACGGCTCCAAGCCCGCCGGTAAACCCGTCGCAACCTCCCGTAGCGCCAGCGCTGCGCGGGGCAGTAGCCGCAAGCCCGCTCTTGCCGCCGGCGCAAAGGCGGGAAACAGCAAGCGGTTTGGCTTTACAGCCCGGCCCAAGCAGGGGACAAAGAAGCGCGGATGAGTGCCTCCTCCTTTAGCTCTCTCCCTCCGGCCCGCAAGATCATCGTCGCCATCGACGGACCTGCCGGAGCGGGAAAGAGCACCGTTGCCCACCATCTGGCCCGGCATTTTAATCTATTGAACCTGGAAACCGGAGCCATGTACCGCGCCTTTGCCCTCAAGGCCCTCCGCGCGGATATTCCGTTGCAGGATAGTCAGCGTCTGGAAGCCCTTGCCGCCAAAACCGTAATCCGCCTGGAACCCGGCGAGGAAGAGAATCGTGTTCTGCTCGACGGCGAGGACGTGACCGGCCTGATCCGCAATCAAACGGTCACCGACGCCGCCTCCCAGGTCAGCGTATGGCCCGCCATTCGCGCCTGGCTCGTCCGCCTGCAGCAGCAGATGGGCGCCGAGGGCGGCGTGGTCATGGAGGGCCGCGATATCGGCACCGTGGTCTTTCCTCACGCGGAGGTCAAAATCTTCCTCGATGCCGCCCCCGAAGTGCGCGGCCTGCGCCGTTACGACCAACTCGGCACCGCCCCGGCCATCCAGCCCGAAGAGGTGATCCGCGACCTGCGCGCCCGCGACGAACGCGACCGCAGCCGCGCCAATTCGCCGCTCAAGCCGGCTCTGGACGCCGTTCTGCTGGATTCGACTCACATGACGCTGGATGAGGTGATCGCCGCCGCCGAGGCCATCGTGACCGACAAGCTAGCGCAGGTACATCACGGCAGCGGGGTTGGTCACGCCATCCCGGACGGTCTACCGTCTCGCAGGAGGTCGTTGAAGGAGTAGAGATCGGGCTCGGTCCTGAAGATGAAGCAGCTTATGTGGTCATGGTAAGTGTGGGCTAGCAAGAAAGAATTAGCGAGTCCGTTACAATTAAGAAGCTATGATTCGTTTTTCAACTGCCGGGGAGTCGCATGGGGAGGCGCTGATTGCGCTGCTCTCCGGGCTACCGGCCGGTGTCCCGGTCGATCTGGAGTTCGTCAACCGCGAGCTGTGGCGGCGTCAGCAGGGCTACGGGCGCGGCGGGCGCATGAAGATTGAAACCGACAAGGCCCACGTACTGAGCGGTGTGCGCCACGGCAAGACCATCGGCTCGCCGATTGCGATTGAGATCGTCAACCGCGACTGGAAGAACTGGGAATCCAAGCTGCCTGTTGAAGCCGGCGATCCCGCGCTACATCAGGCAGTAGCCTCGCCACGGCCCGGCCATGCGGACCTGGCCGGCGCGCTCAAGTACAACTTTCCGGAAGCCCGCTATGTGCTGGAGCGGGCCTCGGCGCGCGAAACCACGGCCCGCGTGGCCGCCGGCGCCTTTGCCAAGCTGATGATGCGGACGGTGGGGATTGAAGTGGCGAGCCACGTGATCCGCGTGGGCCGCGTGGAGTTGGAGCGTGCAGCTGCGTGGGAGGAGATCGCCGCTTTGGCAGCCAAGGACGAGGTTGTGCTGGGCTGCGTGGATGAGGCGACCGAGGCTCGCATGAAGGAAGAAGTTGAGGAGGCTGCGCGGACCGGCGACACGGTAGGCGGCACCTTCGAGGTGGTGGTGCATGGCGCACCCGCCGGGCTGGGAGGCTATGCCAACTGGGACGAAAGGCTGGACGGGCTGCTCGCCGGGGCGGTGATGAGCATTCAGGCGGTCAAGGCGGTCGAGATCGGCCGTGGCATGGTGGCGGCCGAGAGCTTCGGCTCCGTGGTTCACGATCCGATTCACTACTCCGCGGAAGAGACCGGAAGGCCGACGCGCTTCACGCGTCCGCAAAACAACGCCGGCGGAATTGAGGGCGGCGTCTCGAACGGCGAGGATATTGTCGTCCGCGGCTACCTGAAGCCAATTTCGACGCTGCGCAAGCCGCTTGAGTCGGTGCGCTTTGATACCCGCGAGAAGACCAGCGCCAGTTACGAGCGCAGCGATATTTGCGTGGTGCCGGCGGCTGGCGTGATCGGCGAGGCGATGGTGGCGCTGACCATTGCGCGGCTGGCCCAGGAAAAATTCGGCGGCGATTCAGCCCTGGAATTGCGACGAAATTATGATGGATACATCGAACAGATACGGAGATTCTAGCTGACGGATGATTCTAAAGATTGTTAAATACCCCGATCCTGTGCTCTCGCGACCCGGTGAACCCATCACCGAGTTCAACGGCGAGCTGCGCCAACTGATCGCCGATATGTTCGAGACCACCTATGCTTCGCAGGGCATTGGTCTGGCCGCGCCCCAGGTGGGCGTCTCCAAAAGGCTCACGGTGATCGACCTGAGCGTGGGCAAAGTGCCGGAAGACAAGCTGGTACTCATCAACCCCGAGATCATCTCCAGCGAAGGCAAGCAGTACGAGGAGGAAGGCTGCCTGAGCTTTCCCGATATCCGCGAGAAGGTGGTGCGCCACGCCAAGGTGCGCATCCGCGCCCAGGACGAAAAGGGCAAATGGTTCGAGATGGACGGCGAAGAAGTGCTCTCGCGCTGCTTCCAGCATGAGATCGACCACGTGGACGGAATGTTGTTCATCTTCCGCATGAGCGCCCTTAAGCGCGACCTGGTACAGCGCAAGATCAGGAAGCTGATCCGCGAAGGCAAGTGGTAGAGCGATGAAGCTGGTCTTCTGCGGAACTCCGCGCTTTGCTGTACCAACGCTTGAAGCGCTGTGCGCGGCGGAGCATGAGATCGCGCTGGTAGTCACACAGCCCGACCGGCCTGTGGGTCGAGATCGCCAACTCACCGCTCCGCCCGTCAAACTGGCCGCACTGGAAGCAGGCCTCGCGGTCGTTCAGCCGGAAAAGATCCGCGTGAACCTGGAGTTTCGCGCGCAACTGGAGGCCATTGCTCCCGACGCCATTGTTGTCGTGGCCTACGGACGCCTGATTCCGCCCTGGATGCTGGCGCTGCCGCGGCTGGGCTGCATTAACCTGCACGCTTCCCTGCTGCCCCGCTACCGTGGCGCCGCGCCCGTTCAGTGGGCCGTGGCCAACGGCGATGCCTTTACCGGCAACACCACCATGCTGCTCGATGAGGGCCTCGACACCGGCCCGATTCTGCTGCAACGGGCCTTCGGCATTGCTCCGGAGCTGACCGCGATGGAGTTGCTCGATGAGTTGGCCTGGGGCGGGGCGGCGCTGATGGTGAAGACACTGGCCGGCCTGGCCGACGGAAGCATTCCGCCACGGCCGCAGAGCCACGCGGGAGCGACACTTGCTCCGATTCTTAACCGCGAAGACGGGCGCATGAATTTTGCCGCGCGCACTGCGACGGAATTGAAGAATCGCTGGCGCGGTTTTCAGCCTTGGCCGGGCGCCTTCACCGCGCTCGCCGGCAAGAAGCTGATCGTTCATCGCATGAGCGTCGTTGAGGCTGCTACCTTCTTAACACTGATTGCCGCTGAACCCGGCCAGATTCACGTGGAAGGCCATCGTCTTTTTGTTGCCTGTGCTCAGAATACCTGGCTGGAACTGATTGAAGTTCAACTCGAAGGCAAGAAGCGGCTCTCGGCCAGCGAGTTTCTGCGCGGGGCAGCGTTGGCTGAAGGTGCGCGACTCGGGGCCGCAACGCAATGAACTCCGGGAAGAAGGCAGGCGCGGCGAAGAGCGCGCCGAAGAATCGTCCGGCAGAAATCTCCTCGGCCCGCAAAGCCGCCTTCAATGTGCTTCTCGCCGTCGAGCGCGGCCACTCCCACAGCGACGATTTGTTGCGCGGCAAGGCGCTTAACGCTCTCTCGGCTCCCGACCGCAACCTGGCCACGGCGCTGGTGCTGGGCCTGCTGCGCTGGCAGATTCTCCTCGACCACAAGTTTCACAAGCTGCTCGCCCGGCCCAACGCAAAAATCGATCCTGAGATTCTGATCGCCCTGCGCCTGGGCGCATTTCAGTTGCTGCGCATGGACCGCATTCCCGCCCGCGCCGTGATTGACGAGAGCGTGGAGCTGGCCAAACAGGCCGGTCATCGCTTCGCCTCCGCCATGGTCAACGCCGTGCTGCGCAAGCTGGCGAAGGCTGAACAGGCTGCGGAAGAACTCGATCCGGAGGGACGTTCTGCGGAGGAGATGGAAGCCCACCCCGCCTGGATGGTCGAGCGCTGGATCAACTTCTACGGCTTGGAAGCGGCAAAGGCCTTTTGCCGGCACGGCCAGAGCCAACCCGCGCTGACGGTGCGCCTCACCAGCCTGGCCATCGAAGCCGAACTCGGTGCAGTCGGCGTTGTCCTCGAATCCGGTGAACTGCTCACCGCCGCGCGCACTGTCATCTCCGGCGACGTCACGGCGACCGAAGCCTTCCGCGAGGGCCGCGTGCGCATTCAGGATGAGGGCTCGCAACTGGTGGCTGAACTGGCCAGCGAGAATCGCTGCCAAAAAGTCAAAAACATCCTCGATGCCTGCGCCGCGCCCGGCGGCAAGACGCTGATCCTGGCCGAGCGCAATCCGACGGCCCGAATCGTGGCTTGCGAATCCAGCGCGCCCAGATTGGAGCAGATGCGGAAGCGACTGGCCAGCCTCGGCAACCGGGTCGAATGCCGCCTGACCGACTCAACCGCGCTCACGGAAGAGGCGTACTTCGATCTTGCACTGGCCGATGTGCCCTGCAGCGGCACCGGAACGCTGGGCCGTAATCCGGAGATTCGCCACCGCCTGCATGTGGAAGACCTTGCTCGACAGGCCGAACTACAGCGGGCAATCCTCACGGCCGCAGTGCACGCCGTCCGCCCCGGCGGCTTCGTCGTTTACTCTACCTGTTCGCTGGAGCCGGAGGAGAACGAGCAGGTCGTCGCCGCAGTGCTGGCAGAGACGCCGTTTGCCCGGCTGCTTTCGCTGGCTGACCGCATCGAAGCGCTGCGCAAAGAAGGCATTCTTACGCACACCGGCGCGGAGCGGTTGCAAGCCAGCCTCACACCCGAAGGCTGTCTCCGCCTATTGCCCGGCGCATTCCACACCGATGGATTTTTTATTGCGATTATTGAAAGTGTGATGTAAAGATAATATCCAAGTTCAATCTCAATCGAGCTGGCGCCAGGATCATCAGAATGACCAGTTCGGTTCCGCTTGCAGTTCATCTCTTTAGCCTCATATGGCTGTATTCAAGGATTCTCTATGTCTGAAGATGCAATTGGATGTTGTGGCGCTTTCTGCGGTGGCTGCCGGGAAAGGACCGAGGGCAGATGTCCGGGTTGCACGGCGGGTTACGAGACAGGTGATAGAGACATTGCAAAAGCTAGATGCAGAATAAAAATTTGTTGCATTGGCAAGCTGGGAAGCAATTGCACTTGCGCGGATTGCCCGGATTTCGCGCGCTGTAACATCCTTCAGGATTTCTACGGAAAAAACGGCTACAAGTACAAAAAATATCAAGAATCGCTGGAGTTCATCAGGGTCAATGGATCCGCTGTCCTCCTGAAGATTGCAAAGAAATGGAATGGACCGTACGGAAGACTCATCTGACGCTGCAATCGGTTGCGGTCATGCGTCCTTATTCCCTGTCTTTCTCACTTCGCCACCGTCAGCTTCACCAGTTCGCTCTGCTCCACGCGCGCACCGGCCAGTGGCCATTGCGTTATTACCGCGTCCGGTTTCACTGGCGGCCTGGGGAGCGCGTCTCCGTTACTGAGCGGCGCGACGGGCGCATCCACGAAGTTTGTCGCGGACTGGATGCCCACCCTGGTCAGTTCTGCCTGCGCGCTGACCACCGGCCAGCCAGCCAGATCGGGCATGACAAAACCGTCGGGCGCATCGTCGCTTGCGGCAGCCACCAGCAGGTTTATGCTGGGCCGGGCTATGCCCTGAGCGTGCGCCGGCGGATCCTGGGCCAGCACCGTTCCCTCGGCCGCTGCGCCGTCGGGCAGCCGCGCCGTCACGCCCACCTCCAGGCCCACGCGCCGCAACTCCAGCGCCGCCACGCGTTCATCCAGTCCCACGGTCTCCGGCACTTCCACCTTTTGCGGACCCAGGCTCTCGGCCACGCGCACCCGCCACTCACGCCGCACCACCGTTCCGGGCGCGGGCGACTGCGTAAGAATATGTCCCTGAGCTACGTCTCCCGAGTAGTAGCGATTGTCCACGTCCAGATCGAGGCCCAGTCCCGAGGTCTGGCTGCGCGCTTCGACCACGGTCATCCCCGTTAGCGCGGGCACCTGAACCTCCGCGCCGTGAATGGCGAATTGCATGGTAATGTCAGCCGACAGCAGCGCCACCGCCACCAGCAGCATTACCAGCGAACCCACTTGGAAAAAGTTGACGAAGTGGCGAGTTCTCATATCAGTTTCTATTGTCCCTCGTGAGAGAAGGCCTGAACAAGTAATCGCCGCGAAGCCATAAAATTCTTTCGATAATCGAATTGTTCAGGCAATCTTCAAAAACAGTGCCGTGTATGCCGGGAACCCGCCCCCGGAGTGGTGACGATTTGTTTCGGTGGCCCGCGGCCCGTAGAATCAGGAATAGCGGTGGATTTGCGTTGGATTACGCGCTGGGAGCCGCACAGGAGCTGATGAGCGAGCAGGCAACTTCCCCTCAGGCACAGACGGCGTCACCGGCATGGATCAGGATCGAGCGGGCGCGGCATCCGCAGCGGCCTTACCCGATGGATTTTATCGAGCGGATCTTTACGGATTTCAGCGAGATTCACGGGGATCGCGCCTATGGCGACGACGAGGCCGTGGCTTGCGGGATGGCGCGCCTGCAGGGCGAAGAGGTGCTGGTGATCGGCAACCGCAAGGGCGGATCGACGAAAGACCGGGTCCGGCGCAACTTCGGAATGCCGCATCCGGAGGGCTATCGCAAGGCGCTCAGGGCAATGAAGATTGCCGAGAAGTTTGGGCGGCCGGTGATCAGCTTCATCGATCTGCCGGGGGCTTTTCCGGGGCTGGGCGCGGAGGAGCGGGGGCAGGCCGAGGCAATTGCGCGAAATTTATTGGAAATGTCGCGGCTGAGGGTGCCGACGATCGCGGTGATCAGCGGCGAGGGCGGATCGGGCGGAGCGCTGGCATTGGCCGTTGCGGATCGTGTGCTGATTCTGGAGAATGCGCTGTACTTTGTCATCACGCCGGAGTCTTGCGCGGCGATTATGTGGCACGACGCGGCGCACAAACAACTCGCCGCTGAAGCGATGCGTATCTCGGCGCCCGAGGTGGCGGCGCTGGGTTGCGTGGACGAGATTATCCTGGAACCACCGGAGGGGATTCACACCGATCGCGTTGCGGGATGCGGCCTGGTAGGCACGGCGCTCAAGAAGCACTTGGACGAACTGAAGGCGCAGCCGGTGGATGAGCTGGTGGCCGCGCGCCAGGCCAAATTTCGCTCCATTGCGCAGTTCTATACGGAGGGTTGATGACCATGAGCACTCCCCAGCCCGCCAACAGCCGCTTCCGCGCGTATGTCCAATTTGTCGCCGCGGTTCTCTACTTCTTTCTGGCGCGGGGGCTGGCTCACCGCCTGGCGCTGGGAGAAGCGACCGCGCCGTTTGTGTCGCTGGTCGAGCAGGCGTTGCTGGCTTTTCTTCTGCTGCTGGGCTATGCGGCGATGGGCTTCTGGCTCGACCGCGAAGCCCATCCGGTAAGCGCGCAGGGGCTGCCCTTTCGAAATGGCTGCCCGGGCGAGGCGGGGATGGGCGTAGCGGTGGGCTGGGCGCTGGCTGTGGCGTGCGTTCTGCCGATGGTCGTGGGCGGCGGCATCGCCATAGTGCTGGTTCTGGGGCCTTCGGCCTGGGGATGGCTCGTGGCCGACGCGGCCTTCTTCGCGCTGGCCGCGCTGGCCGAGGAGATTGCCTTCCGCGGTTACGGGTTTCAACGATTTGAGCGCGCGGTAGGCCCGCTGGGAGCGGCGCTGGGCTTTGCGGCCTTCTATGCCATCGTGCAGGCACTTCTGCCCGGATCGAACCACGCCAGCATTGCCGTCTCGGTTATGCTGAGCCTGGTGCTCTCCACGGCTTACCTGCGCAGCCGCGCGCTGTGGGTGAGCTGGGGGATCAACTTCGGCTGGAAGGCCAGCCGTGCGCTGGTCTTCGGGCTGGCCATCAGCGGCGTCAGCGGCCACTCGCCGGTGGTACAGGGCAATCCGATGGGGTCGTTCTGGCTGACCGGCGGAGGCTTTGGGCTGGATGGCAGTTGGGTGGCCTTTGTTGCACTGCTCATTGCGCTGCCGGTGGTCTACCGCCTGACGCGCGAGCTGGACTACAAATATAACGCCCCGGTGATTGTGCCGGGTGGAATTCCGGTGGACCTGGACGCGGCGAGCCGCCGCCATCATGAGGCCGCGATGGGGCCGGTCGCGCCTACCGCACCCTCTCTGGTGCGGATTCTGCCCGTGGCCATGCCGCCGGAGCCACCTTCGGCAGAGAAGCCCCCTGCCGTCGGCGAATAGTCTCTCCGCGCTCTTCTCTGTTCAGGCTGACCGTGAATCCAAACTACTCCGGATCGACGTTTCTCTTGCCGCTGATCTCGTCGATGCGAATCTCCACCACGGCGCATCCGGCGGCGTCTTTCTCCTCGACCGGCTGATGCGGCTTGCCGGCGGCGTATCTCTCCACCAGCAGATTCAGCAGAGCCGCCTTCTCGGCGGGGTCGGCGACCACGCGCGCCGCGCCAAAGGCCAGCACGGAATCATAGCGCGTGGCGCAGCCGCAGGGTCGATCCTCGCTGATCGTCATCTTGATCGCATCGCTCACCTCAAAGCAAACGCGGTTGTTCTCGGCGAGATTGTCGAGCTTCCGTCCCGTCCGCTTGCAATGGAAGTAGATTTTTCCATCGCGATAGAGATAATTCAGCGGAGTGATGTACGGCTGTCCGGCATGGTCGCAGGTGGCCAGACGGCCTTCCGTGCCCGCGGCAAGAAAGGTGCGGGCGTCTTGTTCACTCATCCAGCGAATGGGCATCGCGATCCGTCTCCCATTTACAAAATCGAATCTTATTCTTCCGGCGGCTTTGTGGTGATCTGATCCCCGGCCAGCCGCTCCAGCTGGTTGCGCCAATCGAGGGACTCGACAAAGCTCTTCGACTCCCGCCAGCCGGGTTCGACAATGACGTGTAGCTCCAGATAAACCCGTGTGCCGATGAGCGACTCGATCTTGCGGCGTGCGCCGGTGCCGATCTCCTTCAACTTGGAGCCGCCTTTGCCGATCAGAATCGCCTTCTGCCCGTCGCGCTCGCAATAAATGGCCGCCGCGATACGGGTGAGCGGCAGACGGGCCGGGGGCTGATTTTTTTTGCGCGGCGGAGCCGGCGGTTCAGCCTCCTCATAGCGCTCAATGACGACGGCGGAGGCGTAGGGAACCTCTTCGCCGGTCTCGACCAGGATGCTCTCGCGAATCAACTCGGCGACCATGAAGCGCTGCGGCTGGTCGGTGTACTGGTCCCTGGGGTAGTAGCGCTCGCCTACGGGCAGAGCCTCGACGATCTTGAGGACAAGGAGGTCCAGGCCGTCACGCTTGCGGGCGCTTACCGGAATGACCTGCGCGAAGCCGAAGTGCCGGGTGAGCGCGTCGATGAGCGGCAGAAGCTGGTCTTTGGCGACCAGATCGATCTTGGTGAGCAGCAGGAAGACCGGGCAGTCCAGCTTGCGGATCAGGCCGAAGAGGAACTCGTCCTCGCTGGCCCAGTTGGTACGCTCACGCTTTGGTTCCGCTGCCGGCTCCGTGGCTGCTTCCAACTGCACCCGGCGCGTCGCGTCCATCAGCACCAGCACCACATCGCGGGTCTCAAGAGCCTCGTAGACCTCCTGCAACATACGGCGATCGAGGTGCGAGCCGGGCTTGTGGACGCCGGGCGTATCGACAAAGACGATCTGAGCCGCCGGCTGCACGCCTTTGCGCGCCGGAACCTCGACCACTCCGGCGATGCGGTTGCGCGTGGTCTGCGGCTTGGCCGAGACGATGGCGACCTTTTCACCGGTCAGGGCGTTGAGCAGCGTGCTTTTGCCGGCGTTGGGCCGGCCGAGAATGGCGACAAATCCAGATTTCAAAAGGGTTTTCAGACTCCTGACTTCTATTATCGCGGATTGACTGATTGCGCGTTGGTACAATCTGCTCATGCTTCGCGAAGGCACGACCGAACGCCTCATTCTGCGACCGCTGGAGCTGGCCGATGCGCCGCGAATTCAGGAGTTGTTTCCGCATTGGGAGATCGTGCGCTTCCTGCTGAATCGTGTTCCCTGGCCCTACCCGCCCGACGGCGCGCTCCACTATTGCCGGGATGTGGCGCTGCCCAAGATGGAGCGGGGCGAGGAGTGGCACTGGACGCTTCGCCTGCGCAGCGCGCCAGCGCAACTGATCGGGCATCTCAACCTGATGAGGGGCGAGGAAGACAATCGCGGCTTCTGGCTGAGTCCACCTTGGCAGGGACAGGGGCTGATGAGCGAGGCCTGCGTGTGGGCCAACGACTTGTGGTTTGAGACGCTCGGCTTCCCGGTTCTGCGAGTGACCAAGGCCGCCGTCAATACGGCCTCGCGGCACATCTCCAAGAGGCAGGGAATGCGCCTGGTGGGCGTGACGGAGAGAGATTATGTCTCCGGGCGGCTGCCTACAGAGGCTTGGGAGATTACGGCTGAAGAGTGGCGGGCGTGGAAGGCGCAGATGGATGAGAATATTGTGAAGGAGATTCTGTAATGGGATATCGATTCGGTTTTCGCAACCTAGGGATGTCTGCGGCGGTATGCTTATTCATTTGGACTCCGGTCTATTGCGCCGCTCAATCGACCTCCGGCTCAGCTGCGGCTCCTGACGCAACGCCGAAGCTGGAGTTTGCCTTTGAAGAAGTGGTCACGCTCGATAAAGCTGTAACGGTTGGCGATACGGCCTTTGGCCACCGCCAATATATTCCGATCACGGGAGGCAGTGTGACCGGCCCTAAGCTGAAGGGCAAGGTACTGCCGGGGGGATGGGATTGGCAGCTTCAGTTGGCGAACGGCTGCTCGTCGCTCTCGGCGGAGTATAGGCTGCAGGCAGAGGACGGCACAATTGTCTATGTCTCCAACAAAGGGATGCTTTGCGGCGGGGGAAAGGTCTTTACGCGGCCGGTTTTTGAAGCGCCCAAGGGAGCCTGCGAGTGGCTGACGGAGGGGACGTTCGTGGGCGTACTCTCCGTCGTGGGAGACGCGGATCACCCGGCGGTGCGCATCACTTTCTATCAGGCGAAGTAGAATTTGTTGAGGCTGAAAACAGATCGTCACCCGCCGGTGGGAAGACGCGCAGGCGCTCGACGCGGCGGTCGGTGGAGGAGACAATCTCCATGCGCAGGCCTGCGGATTCGAGCAGGACAACTTCGCCGGGCAGCGGGATGCGGCCCTCAATCTCGCTGACCAGGCCGCCTAGCGTGGTGGCTTCGTAGGCTCCGTCCAGATCACTCAGGCTGGCCGACTCGCCGAAGAGGTCAGGCAACTGGTCGACGGGAAAGCTGCCGGGAACGAGCCAGACTCCGCCGGGTTCGCGCTGCGGCTCTTCGATGGGAGTCTCCTCTTCGTGCTCATCGTGGATTTCTCCGACGATCTCTTCCAGCAGATCCTCGATCGTGACCAGGCCCGCGACGCCGCCGTACTCGTCGATCACGATGCGCATGTGCTGCTTCTCGCGCTGCATCTCGCGCAGCAGTTCGTAGACGCGCTTGGTTTCGGGAACGAATTCCGCCTCGCGCGCCATGCTGGCGACGGTGCGCGCGCCGGCCTCGGTATCGGCGATTTGCAGCAGGTCGTGGGCGAAGGCGATGCCGGTGATGTTGTCGATGGAGCCCGAGTAGACCGGCACGCGGGAGAAGTTGTGCTCGCGCAGCTCTTCGAGGAAGGCTTCCAGGGTGAGCGTCGCGGGCACAGCGAAGACCTCCGGGCGCGGGGTCATCACCTCGCGGACCAGCTTGTCGCCGAATTCGACCGCGGAGCGAACCAGCTCGCGGTCGCTCTCCTCGAGGATGCCCTCTTCTTCGCCGGCTTCGAGCAGCGCCTCCACATCGGCTTCGCTCTCCTCTTCGGCGGTGACCGGCTCCTCAGCCAGCGAAGCCACGGAGTAGAAGAAGCGTACAAAGACGGTGATGGGCGTCATCAGCCAGAGCAGCAAACGGATGGGCCAGACGAGATACCGAGCCCAGCGGCCTTCGGTGCGGTTGAAGAGCAGCGTGGGCAGAAGCTGATTGCAGAAGACCACCACCAGTACAACGGCGAGAACGGCCTGGGCGATTTCGCCAGGTGTGGGACGAGCCAGATACGGGGCGCGATCAAAAAGCAGCGCGCCGAATTCGAGGGCGATGATGCCCAAAGTGAGCTGCTGCAAGACCGCCGCGCAGATCGCCGCGTGGCCGCGAGTGAGGCCCAGTTGCGGTTCGACGAGCTCCTCCCAGGCGTCGAGGTTTTCTTCGATTTCGCGGGTGAGAATCTTGCCGAACTCGCTGTAGACGCGGCTGATGTACGAGGCCAGCGTCTCGACTGCGGCGAGAAAGAGGATCAAGAGAACGAAGAGCGGGGTCATGGCTTGACTCCCCGTTTGCGGGTTGAGGTTTGTGGTTTCCCAGGTCTCAAAATCGAGACCTGGGCCACCCTGTCTTGTACGCGCTCGATCAGGCCTTGCGGCAAGCCCAGCCGTGTGCGGAACAGCCTCTCCCGGCGGGCCATTTTGCCCTCATCGGCCTCATGGTCGTGACCTGCCAGGTGGAGCAAGCCATGCAGGATGAGCACCTTGATCTCGGTCGAGAGCGAGTGATTCTGCTCGACGGCCTGGCGCAGTGCAGTGGGTACGCTGATGGCCAAATCGCCGGCGATTGCTTCGGCGCCGATGCCATCCGCCGGAAACGAAAGCACATCGGTTGCCTTGTTCTTGCTGCGGAACTGGCGATTGAGTTTGCGAATCGCAGCGTCGGTGGTCAGCAGCACTGTTACCTCGCCGCGCAAACGAACTGCGGCCTGCGCCTGGGATAGAAAGCGGGCCAGGGTGCTGGCTGAGGGAAGGCGGCGGGAACGGGGAGTTGCCGAGGCGCCCAGAGCAGCCGTCCGCTCCGTCGAAGGTGTGCTCGGCGCGGGGTCAGGTTCCAGGTCTGGGTCCAGAAGGATCATCGTACTCGGAGGCGCAAGAATAGCGGCCCCGGTTCATTTTTAATTCTACGCGCATCAGCAGTCGTCAGGCCCAATGGTTCTTTACTCCTGCGGCGGAAGCGCGAAATAGCCTTTGCGGACCTGCACTTTCATGCCGTCGCCGCGGCACTCGACGCTGAGCTTGCGGAAGCCGCCGTCCAGCTTGGTGTTGCTGGGCGTGTAGGTAGCGACGTACTCAGTGCGCAGCTCGTCCTCGATCTGCTGGAAGGCGGCTTCGAGCTTCTTTCCGTTGTTGCCCACGTCGATCAGCCGGCCGCCAGTCTCCTCGGTCAACTTCTTCATCGCCGAGTAACCGCTGTAGCCAAAGCTGCCGTAGAAGCCACGGTCGGCGATCAGAATCGTGTAGACGATCACGTTGGCCTTCTGGGCCGCGGCAATCGCCTCGTTGATCTTGACGCGGCTGCCCTCGTCCTCGCCGTCGGTGAGCAGAATCATCGCTTTGCGGCCTGTCTCCTGACTCATCTTCTGGTTTGCGGCCAGGTAGACCGCGTCGTAGAGCACGGTTCCCTTGGGCGCTCCGATGGTGGGGATGGTGCCGCCGCCTGCGCCGGGAATGCCCGCAGCGCCATTGCCGCCGGCAGTGTTGATTTCGGCGTGGCTCATCGCACGCGACAACTCCCGCGCGCTGTTAGTGTAGTCCTGCATGAGGTCCACGTTTACGTCAAATGAGAGCAGAAAGGCCTCATCCTTTTTTTGCAGGACACGCTCCAGGAACTGGCTGCCCACTTCCTGCTCCAGGGGGAGCACTCGGTATTGGCTGCCCGATGTATCCAGCAGAATCCCAAGGGTCAGCGGCAGATGCGACTCGGCGGCAAAGTTCTTTAGCGTCTGCGGCACCTTGTCTTCCGAGATCGTGCAGTCGTCCCTGGTGAGGTGAGGAACCAGGTTACCGCTCTTGTCCTTGACGGTGAAGACGACATCCACCAGGTTGACGTTCAGCTTGAGCGTCTCCACCGGCTCTTCTTCGGGTGCAGCCGGGGCAGTGCTGACCGGGGGCGCATCCGGCGACGGGGCAAGCTGGGCCCATCCGGCCGGAAGCAGCGCCGACAGGCCACAGAGTAAAACGGCAACTCCGCAACGATTACGCATTCTGGTCCTTTAGACGGAATTTGGACTCAAGAGGAAGCATACAGCAGGATTTTCGGACGGATGCAACCAGCGCGGCTGTGGCGCGTCTGATACTCTGACGATTGCAGTACTGTGTCAGGGATCAGGTGTCAGGGATCAGTTGACGGAAGTCCGCAGTTGGTTTTCACTGACAACTGTTCACTGACCACTGTTCACTGACCATTGGAGAACCCCTGTGAAGCTAGGTTTTACGGCAATAACGCTGGCCGCGCTCCTGAGTTCGAGCCTGAGTTTGACGGCTCTGGCCCAACAGCAGCAACCCCCCGTGCCCGATGCTCCTACGCCCCAGGCGCCCAAGCCGCTGTCGGACGTGGACGGACCGATTACCCCCGGCAAGGGCGCCGGAGACGAGCAACCCGGCGCCCCTTCGTCCACGAACCCCTCGGTTCAGCAGCAGCGTCCCTGGAGCAGCAGCCAGGCGTCCGGCAATCAGGTCAAGGACGAGGTCCAGACCGCGCCGCCCGAGATGCCCGCCTCCGGCGAGGGCGTTGACAAAATATCTACCACCCTCCGCTTGTATTCCAACTTCGTCGAGGTCCCGGTCACCGTCAAGGACTCGAAGGGCAAGCTGGTGGCCGGCCTTACCTACCGCGACTTCAAGGTCTTCGAGAACGACACTCGCGAGCCCATTGCATTTTTCACCACGGATTCTTTCCCACTATCCGTCGCTTTCGTGATCGACCAGAGCCTGACCTCGGACGTGATGGCTAAGGTGAACAACTCACTGGGCGCTATTCAGGGCGCGCTAACGCCCTATGACGAAGTGGCTGTCTTTTCTTATAACAATGGCGCGCAGGAGCGGACCGGCTTTACCGGCGCGCAGAGCAGCCGTCTGCCCGCCGTGCTGGCCCTGACCAAGGAAACCGGCAGCGAGATGCTGGTGCCGATCAATGACGGCCCCATGGCCGGCTGCAACGTTAGACAGAACGGCAACTGCGTCGACCCCAACCTGCAGCCCGGGCGCTCGGCTGGCGGCAATACGTTCATGACCATTCCCAAGGAGGTTCACACTCTCAACGACGCCATTCTGGCCGCGGCCAAAGAACTCTCGACGCGTCCCAAGGGCCGCCGCCGCATCATCTACGTCATAAGCGACGGCAAGGAATACGGCAGCAAGGCCAAATATGCCGAGGTGCTGCGCTATCTCCAAACCAACAAGACCGCGGTCTACGGCACACTGGTGGGCGACTCCGCCCGCTGGGGAGAGGGTTATATCAGCCGGCTCCACATACCCGGCATGATGTACGACAATCTCCTGGCCAGTTACATTTTGGCTACTGGCGGCACACCGCACTTCGAGGGCGGCACGGAGGGCATCGAAATGAGTTACGCCAAGATCGCCGAGGAGGCGCGCAACCAGTACACACTGGGCTACTACAGCCACCAGCCGGTCATCGACGGCAAGTTCCGCAAGATCGAGGTGCGTGTCGACCGGCCCGGCATGGAGGTCATCAACAAGAACGGCTATTACCCGTCGGGGCAGGATTACCGCTAACCCGGGCTGGTATAGTTCCGCTCAACCGGCAGAGACACGAAAGGCCTGTGCGTCCGCACAGGCCTTTCTACGTGAATGAACCAACGGATGCGGCGTGAGCTATGGATGACCGGCTCTTACCGTCTGCTAACCACGCGACTGACATGCGCGGCAAACATACTCCGTCACCTTGAATCCCAGCGGATTTTCAAATCGATTACCGCAGCGGCTGCAAACAACATAGTCCATTTGCGCGGGCGGAGGGGTGGCCGGTGTCGAGGCCAGAGGCGGCGCGGGGGCCGCGGTCTGTTGCACCGTTGGCTGCACGGATGGCGCGGCGGGCGTGGGGTCGGTGATGCCCTTGAGGCCTTCCTTGAAGCCCTTCAATCCTTCGCCCAATCCCTTGCCCAGCTCCGGCAGCCGCTTGGCGCCGAAGAGCACAAAGAGAAGAATTAATATAAAAATCCAATGCGTTGGTTCACTCAGGAAACCCATCGTCCGATCCTCCGCACGCCGGGTTCGCGCCCGCCGCACATTCTCAATGGATATTGTCGCACAATGCCGGATGCCCGCGCATATCTTCTAATAGGATTAGCTCCACAAGTCTTCTGCCGCGTAAGCGGCGTCTGCCCCACCGCAGGTGGTCAGTTCACCTGCGCTGGCTTGCCCAGTCTTTCCGTGACCATTGCGTAGAAGGCGCGCAGGTCTTCCTCATCGCCCACGGTCAGCCGGCGGTAGACCTTCATCAGCGGAAACAAGCGCGAGCCGCGCACTTCGATGGCCGGAACCGCCATTGCACCGCCGGGATACTGGGTCATCTCCCAGGCGCCGGCATAACGGCGGCGCAGCACCTCGCCCAGGTAGCTGCCCCAGAGCCTCACCTCAAAGTCCAGCTCCAGCTCCGGGCTCTCGCCCACCACCACCAGAATTTCGTCCAGCGCGTCAATGGAATCCGAAGTAAAGTCAAGCTTCTGCTTGAACTCGCTGCGGCCCAGCTCTGCCGCCGCCCGCGCATAGCCCTCCATCATCGCCCCCAGGTCGGGGAACTGCGACGACTCCAGCCGCATGCGCAGATTGGTCGAGTTTCTCATCTTGTCCTCAGAGTATAAGGCCAGCGCCGCCGGGAAAAGCAAACACAGCGGAACCGAGACAGGAAAAGGTCGCGGCGTTCCCGGTTTGTGGCGTTGCGGCGCGGGTTTGTGGCAGACTGAGAGCAGTTGTGGAGGGTTCCATTGAAGACCATCAAGTTTCTTATTCTTGTCGCGCTAATGGCGCTTGGTGCAGGCAGCGCCCGCTCCGCCAACCGCCAGATTTATCCCGACCCGCTACAGGCTAAGGCCGACATCGCCGCCGCACTCAAGACTACAGCCGCCACCCACAAGCGCATTCTGCTGGACTTTGGCGGCGATTGGTGCGGCGACTGCCAGGCGCTCGACATCTACTTCCACGACGCAGCCAACCGGCCGATTCTGGAGGCTAATTTCGTGCTGGTCCACGTGAACATTGGGCACATGGACGCCAACGTAGAGATCGCCGAAAAGTATGGCATCCCGCTGCGCAAAGGCGTGCCCGCACTGGCCGTCCTCGACGAAAAGGGCGCGCTGCTCTATAGCCAGAAGAGCGGCGAGTTTGAAGATATGCGTAACATGCAGTCGGCGGCGGTGACGAAGTTTCTGCTGCAATGGAAACCCGTCAAGCCCGGCTGCTCGGCTGTGATGGTGAACTGCTAAGGCCGGCCGCACAGAGGCGGCCGTTCTAGCTATCACTTATCCCAGCGGCGCCAAATGCTTGGTGTTCTGGTAGGTGTAGATGATGCGGTGGGCTACGGTGATGGTGGAGAGCACGGCCAGCACCCACAGCGCCGGGGCCATCACGCCCCAGTGATTGAAGAGCGCGCCCAGGATCACCAGCACAATCCGCTCCGGCCGCTCCATAAAGCCTACCTTGCACTGGCCGATCAGCGCCTCGGCGCGGGCGCGCGTGTAGCTGACCATCAGGGACGTGACCATCACGAAGGCCACCAGCACCACATACCTGAACCGATTGATGCGGCCATAGTAAACCAGCAAGCCGAAGAACAGGATGACGTCCGAGTAGCGATCCATCACGGAATCGAAGAAGGAGCCGAAGACGGTGACCTGGTTGTTGCGCCGGGCCACGCGGCCGTCGAGCATATCGAATGCGCCGGCGGCAAAGATGACCATGCCGGCGTAGAAGAACATCCAGTCGGCGTTGGCGGCGTTGGCGTGGCCGAAGAGGAAGGCGGCAACGATGTTGATGGCCACGCCGATGACGGTCAGTGCGTTGGGCGAGATGCGGGTAAGCGCAAGGCCATGCACGATCTTGTCGAGAAGCCATCCGCAGGCGCGGCCGAAAGCGCTGGTCCAGGTGATTGCCATCGTGCTACTTCTGCTCCAAATTCTGTTCCAGGTTCTGCTCAGCGCCGGCTTCAGCCAACGCCGCGTCGGCTTCATCGTGGATAGTGGTCAGTTTTAGCACCTCTAGCTCGCGCTTGCCGTTGGGTGTGACGATGGTGGCGATGTCGCCTACGCGCTTACCCACCAGGCCGCGGCCGATCGGCGAAGTAGTAGAGATCAGCCCCTTCGAGACATCGGACTCCTCGCTGGTCACCAGACGATAGACAATCTCCTCGTCCTTGGTCGAGTCGTATACCACCACCGTCGAGCCGAAGCCGGCCTTGTCTCTGGGAATGTTGGCCAGATTGACCAGCGAGAGCTCGGCCATGCGCCGCTTGAGTTGGCCCAGGCGGGCATCGACAAAGGTCTGGCGCTGCTTGGCCATGTGGTACTCGGCATTCTCCGAGAGGTCTCCCATGGCCACAGCCTTCTTGATTTCGGCGGGTAGCTCATGCTGGAGTTCGTGCTCGAGAATTGCGATCTCGGCGAGTAGCTGCTTTTTGATGTGTTCGGGCATTCAGGGGTCCGTGGGGGCGGCGGGGTTTGCTCCATCCGCGAGAGATAGAAGAACTTCACTCCTCATTATACGCGGGGGAAAGAAACAGGGAACAGGGAATAGGGAATACCAGATCGGAGCTGCTTCTCAAATGCGCGATTGCATACGCTGCTGGAAATGCTGTAGCCTTGCTTGCGAGGATTCCAGCCATGTTATTGCGTTCTCTGTTTGCCGCTCTCGTGGGTGGCGCGCTTCTCGCCGCGCCCGTTGCCGCCATCGCCGCCAACCGCGGGCCTTCGACGCCCGAAGAGCGGAAGCAGGCGCTCGCATATATTCACGACCTTCAGGCCAATCCGCTTGGACCTCAAGCCTTGGAGGAACGTCGATGGCTTCTGACTTGGCTGGAAGAAATCCCTGATATGACCGTTCATGTTTGTGCAATTCTGAATAAACTGCCCAAGTCAGACAAAAAGGACAGCCTGATTATTTTCGGTGCTGAGATGAATGCCCAGGCGGCATTCCTTTTGAATAATCCGGATAAAAGGGATGATCACACGGCGGAATTTCTTGCAGGTGTAGTTGGGGCGTTGCAGGTATATGAGGTCTTGTTGAAGTCGAACCCCAAGGACAGGCAGCCGTTTCTTGACGACCTGATCCAACGACGCGAAGCTGGGACGTTGGCACAATTTGTCCACGATCGTCTGGACGCTGGCGCCTGCCACAGTTAAACATTCGTCCTGTTTCGTATCTACGCGATTGATCGATCTGCGCAACCTAAGCAGTAATCCCGCGCTCGTCTACCATCCCCACAAGAGGCTTCGTGGAAACCACTGAGATCGAATCGCCTCAGCCAACGCCGCCGGTTGCGCCTGTTGCACCGGCAGCGATTGCGCCCTATGGCACACCGCCGTGCTGGTGGCGAGCATTATCGCGTTCTCCATCCATGGCGCCTCGCGCTTTTCAGCCGCGCACGCCGAAATCAACCGGCTCGCGACCTATAGCTTCACGGCGGCGATGGAAGCGGTCTTGCTCGCATGGGTCCTATTTGGATTACGCCTCAAGAAGATTCCGCTGCGCGCGCTAATCGGCTCGCGCGCCATGAGCCTTCACTCCATCGCGGAGGACTTGAGCTTCGCTATGGGCTTCTGGATTCTCTCGCTGATGGTGCTGGGCACACTGAGCATGGCATGGTCGCGTGCGGAGTCCGCGCTGGCGCACCGGCCAGCGCCGACCTATGCCGCCGGAGAGGCTGGAAAAGCCGGACAATCGCTTGCGTACGATCCCTCAAAGCTCGAATTGCTGCGCGCGTTGAAGCAAATAGCGCCCGTCAACGGAAGAGAAATAGCCGCATGGATACTGCTCTGCATGCTGGTTGGCTTCACCGAGGAGATTGTCTTTCGCGTCTACCTGCAGCGCCAGTTCATAGGCTGGGCGTGCGGCAGTGTGGGGTTGGGCGTGCTGGCCTCCGCGGTGATCTTCGGCAGCGCGCACGCGTATGAAGGCGCGCGCGGCATGGTCTTGATTGCTGTCTTCGGCGTGCTCTTCAGTTTGCTGACGCTCTATCGCCGCAGCCTGCGCGCGGGCATCTTGGCGCACACGTGGCATGATCTGATTGCCGGCCTCGCGATCGCTCTGCTCAGGTCGAATCACGTGATCTGAGGCGATGGAAGCGAGATGCAAATCGGCATTCGAAAAAATTGTTGACTATTTTTCCACCATCACATCGTTTTTCTCTTGACACTTGCGTTATATGAATCTATATATGCATCAACTGCAATAACATTTGCAGCGATGGAAAATTCGTCACAAGGGAGAATAGGCAAATGGCAACCAAAAAGGCACCAGCCAAGAAGGCACCCGCGAAGAAGGCGGCAAAGAAGGCCGCAAAGAAGAAGTAGCGGTACCTCCAACCCAAGGCAACAGATCAGGGGAGCGCATCCAGCGTTCCCCTGATTTGTTTTTTGGGAAAGGATTACACTGGTACACGCAGAGCACGGGAGGAATCGATGACACGCCGCCGCTGGATTGCCGAGCATTGGGATGAAGCCACCGCGACGCTCACGGGCGCGCAGGCCGAACACATGACGCGCGTATTGCGCGCGCAGCCGGGCATAGAGGCCGATGTAGTGGCCGGCGGCCACGTCTATCATGCGCAGGTAGTCGCGGTCTCGGGCGGTGAGGTTCGCTTCAACCTGATCGCCGAACTGGAGGCCGATCCTGCGCTGCCGATCACGCTGATGATGGCCGTGTATAAATTCGATCACATGGAGTGGGCCATCGAGAAGGCTACCGAGTTAGGAGTTGCGGCGATTGCGCCGGTGATTGCGCGGCGTACGGAGAAGCATCTGGCGGCGGCAGCGCAAAAGCGCGCGGAGCGCTGGCGGCGCATCGCGCATGAGGCGGCGCAGCAGTCGCGGCGCTGCGACGTGCCGCTGGTCTACGATCTGGAGCCTTTGGGCGCGCGGGTGCGAGCCGCTTCGGAAGCTGCGCGCATTGTCCTGGCCGAGCAGGAGCGCACCACCACGCTGCGCAATGCGCTGGAAGAAGCCGTGGCCACGGCGGGAACAGAAATGCCCGCATTGGAGATTGCCATCGGCCCCGAAGGCGGATGGGCGCCGGAGGAAGAGGCGCTCTTCGACGCAAATGGCTGGAGAGCCGCATCGCTGGGGCCGCGTATTCTGAGAGCCGAAACAGCGGCCATCGCCGCGCTGGCGGTGGCGGCGTCGTATCTGGAGTAAATTTGATCTTCCCTTGGTCGCATAAAGGATACGCAACTGCAGTGTCCATAGCAGAGCTTCAGAATTCGACGACTGACGCGCTGCCGTGATCTTCAGGAAATCGCACTAGACGTGCGCGCTGCCGCTGCGCTTGCGGAAGACCACCTTCAGCTCGTGCCGCCAATGCTCGGTGAGCGCGATCAGTTCCCACTCGACCAGCGGGGAAAAGTAGCGCAACACCGGCTCGTTGGCGGGATGGATGCGAAGCGCCGGAGCGGCGAGCAGAAGCCTTGGAGTGAGCGGCGAAACCTCCGCACCAGCAAAATACCCCTGCCGCTCGAAGACCGAGAGCGGCCGTCCGCCCTCGTTGCCCGCAACCGGTTGCCGGTCGTCGTTCAGCGCGCGCACGCGAATCCAGTAGTCGAGCGCCTGCAACGGCAGATGCAGGTCCTCGTCGGCCTTCAGCTCGATCACCGTCAGCCGTCCGTTGCGGTCCAGCGTCAGCAGGTCAAGTAATCCCCGGTCGCCGGTGGAGAGCGCGGGCACCTGCGAGTAGAGCAGGTCGCCGCGCAGCCCCGGCAGCAGCTCAGTAATCTCCGCGCGCAGCCGCGCTTCCAGCCAGCGCTCCGGTTGCAGGCGGAAGAGCGGGTCGGTGTGCGCGCCATCGCAGTGGCGGCTCAAAAACAAGCGCGAAAAGAGATCACGGCAGAGCGACTCGGTCTCTACCGTGAGCGGCGTCTCATTGGCGCCCGCGCCAAAGCTGATCATGTCCACGCGGGCGAAGGTGTTGGCGGCAAAGCCATGGCGCACCCTCGCAAATTCGAGGCCATGCAGCAGCAGCCCGACTTCGGTTGCCGAGCTGGCCCGCACCTCGACCCGCTCCTTCGCGGACGGCGGGACCAAAGAAAGCAATCTATCAATTCCGGCCTGATTGCGCTCGATGGCCGCGGCGGCTGAAAAGGCGTGTACCAGCCGCGAGTCCAGATTGCCGGTGTCGCGAATGTCCACGGCAACCAGCTCCTCACTGCGCTCGTCCAGCGTGAAAAGCTGGAAGTCGGCGGCTGCATGATTCAGCCAGGCCATGCGCTCGGCTGTCGTTCGCCATGCCCCGACGGGCACGATCACCTTCAGCCCGCCAAAGTGCCGCCGCACATCGCCGTGCTGGCGGCAGTGATCCAGCCAGAGGATTCCCAGCGTCAGCACGCCGTCCACCATCGCCGCCGACTCCGCCTCGCCAACGCCGATCACCGCCTCCGCGGCTGTTCCACGAAGCAGCCGTCCGCGCACGTACGCCGGACCGAAGCTGTGCTCCAGGTCCATCGCCGAGCGCAGGCCGTCCACCTTGGCGCCGATGAAATGGCGGGTCAGCACGCGCTCCAGCAGCCGCTGATAGTTGCGCCGGGCGGCCTCGCGGGCGGTGGGGGTGCGGCGGTCGCTGGTGGGAACCAACTCAAGGGTCTGCGGCTTGGCAGCGCCCATGCGGCGAGTCGCCAGACGCAGACATTGCGCGCGCTCCTGCACGCCGGTCACGGTGCGGATCAGGTTGCGCTCCTCGCTCCACAGTTGCAGCAGGCAGCGACCATGCTGCTCGTTCACCGCATAGTGGGCGGAGCGCATATCGAAGAGCACACGGCCGTCCTCCAGCAGCGCGGCCGCCGGGTGGTCGGTGAGGTAGGTTTCAATTGCTTGAGCCAGCCGCGCGGGAGAGGCAGCATCGGCGTCGGCGGCCATCTGCCTTTACCAACCCTGACGCGTGCGCAGACTGGTAATGTGCGCGGTATGGTGGCGCGAGTGCCATTCATACATGGCTAGCTGCCTGACCAGGTTCACCGGGCCAAATTGGGGGTGGTTGAAGCCCTTCTGGAAGTCTTCTTCGGATAGTGCGTCTAACAGCGTCGTCCAGCGCGTGTGCAGCCCCTCAATCATCGCCAACGAAACATCGATGGGCAGCCGGCTATCGGCTAGATTGGCCCAGGCGGCCTCGTCATAGGGCTGGATCGTCGGCCAATCCTCGGTGAGCGCCAGCTTACAGCGAGTGTAAGCCATCGCGTGGCTGTCGGCGAGGTGATGCACCACCTGACGCACCGTCCAGCCGTCTTCGCGGTATGGCGTGTCGAGTTGGCTCTCGCTCAATCCGGCAACGGCGGCCCTCAGGCGCTCGGGCAACAGGCGCAGCGTATCAATTTGCGCGGTGCGGGTGCCGGGCAGAGTGCTGGCCGATGCGCTGAAGCGGCCGATAGGATAGCGAAGTACTTCCCGGTCTGTCATAGTTCGAACCCTGCCCTGTTCATTTGTGGATAAGACTCCGCATCGAGACGCCCGGCCCGGTGGCAGTGCCGATTTGGGAGCAAACCGGTTCTAGGCGTGATGGTGGTGATGGTGATGACGGCTGCGATGCGGGTACTGGTGGTTGTGCTTCGAGGCGAATGCCGGGCTCGCAAGTACCAGCAAGAGCAGGACGGCGGCGAGAATCTTCTTCATGGAGAAAATGTACCACGAGTCAGGCGCTGACGGAAGAGTCCCGCTCGCCCAGCATCAAAAGAGAAACGGGTTTCAGCAGAGACGCAATCGGGGGTAAACTTGTAAATATGATGAACATACCGGTTGCTTCCCCGCCTCCCAGTCACAAACGCTACTTTTTTGAAAAATTCGGCCTCACCGAGCGGCTGCTGGAGCGCTGCCTGGGCGAGGCCCTTTCCGCCGGCGGCGACTATGCCGATCTGTACTTCGAGTCGGTGACGGCTACCTCGCTCGGCGTTGACGAGCAGATTGTCAAATCCGCCAGCCAGGGCGTCAGCGCCGGCTGCGGCATTCGCGTGCTCAGCGGCGAGCGCACCGGCTACGCCTACACCGACAACCTCAGCTCCGAGCGTCTGCTGCACGCCGCCCGCACCGCGGCGCTGATCGCCAGCGGCCCAGCCACGCAAACGGTGCAGGGCTTCACCGAAGCGCCCGCCGCAGACCTTTATCCCGTGCCGCTGGGCGGATACGATCTGGACCTGGCCGCGCGACTCGAATTAATCCTGCGAGCGGATCGCGCAGCCCGTGCTTATGACCCGCGCATCGTGCAGGTCCGCGCAGGCTACTCCGAAGAACTGCGCCGCATCCTCATCGCCGCCTCCGACGGCGCCTTCGCCAGCGACACTCAGCCTCTCTGCCGACTCAACGTCTTCGTCATCGCCAAGGAGGATGCAACCGTCACTAAAGGCACGGCGGGCGGCGGCGGGCGCGCCGGACTCGATCAATTCACAGGCTCCAAAAGCCCGGAGATCCTGGCTCGCGAGGCTGCGCGCGGAGCGATTCTGCAACTTCAAGCCGTGCCCGCTCCGGCTGGCGAGATGGAGGTCGTGCTCGGCCCCGGGTGGCCGGGAGTTTTGTTGCATGAGGCGGTTGGCCACGGCCTCGAAGCCGACTTCAACCGCAAGAAGACCTCGGCCTTTACCGGGCTGATCGGGCAGCAGGTCGCCAGTTCCAAGGTCACCGTCGTCGATAACGGTACCATCGCCAACCGCCGCGGCTCGCTGAACGTGGACGACGAAGGCACGGCCACGCAGGAGACAGTCCTGATCGAAGGCGGCATCCTGCGCGGCTATCTGACCGACAAGCTCTCGGCGCGGCTGATGAACTCCGCCAACACCGGCTCCGGACGCCGCGAGAGCTATCAGCACATTCCCATGCCACGCATGACCAACACCTATATGCTGGCCGGCGACGACTCTCCCGAAGACATTCTGCGCAGCGTCAAGCACGGCCTCTACGCCGTCAACTTCGGTGGCGGACAAGTTGATATAACTAACGGCAAGTTTGTCTTCTCTGCGTCGGAGGCTTACCTGATCGAAGACGGCAAGATCACCGCCCCGGTGCGCGACGCCACGCTGATCGGCAATGGACCGGAGGCGCTCAAGCACGTCTCGATGGTCGGCCACGACCTCAAGCTCGACGAGGGCATCGGGACTTGCGGGAAGGATGGGCAAAGCGTTCCGGTGGGCGTCGGTATGCCCACCATCAAGCTCGACAAAATGACCGTCGGAGGTACGGGAAGGTAGAGTTTCATGGATCGGATCGACGAGCAGCCAAATTGTCTGAGATTCAATGGTGCGCCTGCGCAGGCTAACACACTGTGGAAGTATATTGCACTCTACTATGCCATTGCGTGCGGCATCTCGTGGGCCTTGTGGACGCCTGCGGTTTTGGGCCAGGACGGCCTCAAATGGCTGCATATCGCGCCTTCATTCCCGATCGTCGCTTCAATCGGTACGATCGGGCCTTTTGCGGCTTGCTTCATTGCCCATCGTTTGCAGACCGGCAATTGGCAAGCCATAAGACTCTTCCCGCGGCAAGGACTGCGTTTGTTGTGGCTGCTCTTTGGTCCACTGCTCGTCCTGTTCTGTTTCTTCGTTGTGTTTTCCGCGCTGTTATCGAACTGTCCCCCGAATAGGTGGCATTGGCATGTCGAGGCGCTCGCAGGGCTCCTGATTCCGATGTTCAATTACAACCTTTTTGGTGGTCCGCTCTTTGAGGAGTTTGGCTGGAGAGGGTTCCTTCAATCAAGGCTGCAACGGGCCATGCCGCCTTGGACTGCAGCGATTTGTGTGGGAATTATGTGGGCGGCGTGGCATCTGCCGCTCTTTCTTGTTAAAGGCTGGAGCAGCGCTTCGCTGCTGTCTTTCTTCTTGATCCTGATGGGGCTTTCGCTTGTAATCGGATTCGCCCTCAACGCTTCTGGAGGGTCGGTAATCGTTGCGATCCTAATGCACTCCGCATTCAACTCCTCACCGAGATTTCTGGGAGAGTACCTGAGCGGAATGCCAACGCGTGAGTCTCCGCCAGTTGACTTTCTGATAGCGGGTTCATTTCTGCTGGTTGGTACGGTGCTGGCTCTTGCTTCGCGCGGACGTCTCGGAGTCAAGCGAGGCGCAAGCGATAGCGAGGTACCCCAGGCCCGGATTTTCGGATCAGGGATACCTCCGGGTTAGTCGAGAAACGCGATCTGCTGCGCGTGCCGCGCAAAACGTTCCCGGTTCATGTAAATACGATGCCAGCCAACGAGATTGATCGTCTTGTGTTCCCGATAGCGGATCTCGCCGCGCGCACAAACTTCAGCGTTGTACGTCATCCGGATCCAGAGGCTGCCCTTTGGTTCAAGCCTGCAAGCTGGCAAGCACGGGCTGGGTAAACGACCAATGCGTATGAACGATGCGCCAGCCGTCGTCGCCGAGCCGGTAGACCTCGGTTGTATTCCAGCGCATCTCGTCGCCGCCTCCGCGGGAGACAAAGCAGTAGGTCAGGATCGCGATATCTCCCTGCACCTTCACCTCGGGATCGACGATCTCATAGCTGTCAATGAAGATCTGTCCGCGCAACTCCGCGTAGTACTTCCGCAATGCGCTGAGGCCGTCAATCCGCCCTGGCAGAAATGGATCGAAGTAGGCAACATCCGGCGCGGAGATTTCTAGAAACCCGTCCGGATCGCCGCGGCCCCAACGGTCGAGCGCGGCTCGCTCCATATTGATTATTTCGAAAGAGATCTCATCGACCGGCATGGCAATCGGCTCCCGAAAACCTCACCAAGAACTATAAACCTATCGCCTGGCCTCTTGCAGACGAATTGATACATGCACCAGACCAAGCGCGGCCGGGGTCACGCCGGGAAGGCAGCTGGCCTGGCCGATGGTGATCGGGCGCACCCGCTCAAGCGTCTCTCGCATCTCTCGCGAAAGCCCGCTGATGGCGCCATAATCGAGCCACTCCGGAATCGCAACCCCCTCGGCCGCCTTCAGCTTGGCGATGGATTTCTTCTGCTGATCCAGGTAGCCGGCAAACTTGATCTCGGTCTCCACGGCGCGGGCTTCGTTACGCAGCGCCGCTCGCGCTTCAGGAGTCAGGCTGGGTCGATCCATCCACTCCGCCAGCAGCGGATCGGCCTCAAGGTCATCGCGCACCGCGCCCAGCACTGCCTCGATGCCCACCTCGGGCCGCTTCAGCAGTTGCGCCCAGGTCAATCCTGCGGTCGCCGTCAACTCGCCCAGACCCGCGGCCCGCAGTCCTTCCGGGGTCACTTTGCCTGTCCCAAGCAACTGCTCCAGCGCGTTCATGCGCGCCTGTTTTTGCTCATACTCGGCCCAGGCTTGGTCGCCGATCAGCCCCAGCCGCCGCCCATGCGGAGTCAGCCGCCGGTCGGCGTTGTCGATGCGCAGGTGCAGCCGGAACTCGGCCCGCGAGGTGAACATCCGGTATGGCTCGTTGGTTCCCTTCGAGATCAGGTCGTCGATCATGACGCCGATGTAGCCCTCGCTCCGGTCCATCGTGAACGGCGGCTCGCCCTTGAGCCACAACGCCGCGTTGATGCCGGCCATAATGCCCTGGCCGGCCGCCTCCTCGTAGCCACTTGTTCCATTAATCTGTCCCGCAAGATAAAGGCCCGTGAAGGCCTTCACACGCAGCGTCCGGTCCAGCTCGGTAGCGTCCACGCTGTCGTATTCAATGGCGTAACCGGGGCGCAGCATCTCCGCCTGCTCGAGGCCGGGAATCGAATGCACAATCTCCCACTGCACCTCCATGGGCAGCGAGGTGGACATTCCGTTGATGTAGACCTCGTGGGTGTGCAGCCCCTCCGGCTCCAGAAAGAACTGGTGCTGCGTCTTGTCGGGAAACTTGACGATCTTGTCCTCGATAGACGGGCAATAGCGCGGACCGATCCCTTCGATTCGCCCCGAATACATCGCCGAGCGATGCACATTCGCGCGAATGATCCTGAGCGTCTCAGGCGTGGTGAAGGCGATGTGGCAACTGATCTGCGGCTGCACTATCTTCTTCGTCCTGAAGCTGAAGGGCGTGGGCTCGGCGTCGCCGGCCTGCTCCTCAAAGGCCTCCCAGCGGATGGTGCGGCCATCCAGCCGCGGCGGCGTTCCGGTCTTGAGCCTGCAAGTTCTGAGGCCCAAAGCGCGTAGCGCCTCGCCCAGCAGAACCGAGGCCGGCTCGCCGCTGCGGCCAGCCGGATATTTTTCTTCGCCGCAGTGGATCAGTCCATTCAGGAAGGTGCCGGTCGTAATAATGGTGACCCCAGCCAGCATCTGCCGCCCATCGCGCAGCCTCAAGCCAAGAACCTTTCGCCGTGAATCAGAATCCCCCTCCTCTACAATCAGCCCTACCACCTCAGCCTGCCGGATATGCAGCCCCGGCTGTCCTTCCAGCACTTCGCGCATCCTCACCCGGTAGAGTTGCTTGTCGCACTGCGCCCGTGGACTCCACACCGCCGGGCCGCGCGAGCTATTCAGCAGCCGGAACTGAATCCCCACCGCGTCGGCCACCTCGCCCATAATGCCGCCCAGCGCATCCACCTCGCGCACCAGGTGACCCTTGGCTACGCCGCCGATGGCCGGATTGCAGCTCATCTGCGCGATCAGGTCCAGGTTCATCGTGATCAGCGCGACTTTGAGCCCCATGCGCGCCGCGGCCATCGCCGCCTCGCACCCCGCGTGCCCCGCGCCCACCACTACTACATCGTATTGTTCGTTAAAAGTCATCTGAAGCTATTCTACGTATTCCTCTCTGCGTCCGTGGAAGGTGCGCCCTGCCGAAGCGAAGCAAGCTCCTCTATAATTGTCCCGTCTCTCTATTCAGAGAGAAAATTGAGGGTGATCAGGCGATATGGTTCACTGTTCATGCGGTCAAGAGACAGAGGTAGGGACCACGCTGTGTCCCCGCTGCGAGGCTCTTCACGTTCTAGGTCTGGGAATAGAGGCGCTGGAGGATGAAATCAGAAGCTCTTATCGCCTATTAGCCAAGGCCTGGCAGCCGGAGAGCTTCGAGGATGACCCAGCGCTGAAAGAGGCCGCGGAAAACAAGCTGAAAGATGTCCAGACCGCCTTCGAATTTCTTACCTTGACCTCCACGGATCGCGCCCAAGCCGGGAGGCCCATCTATCTCTCCACAAAATTGGCTGCCGCGCCAGCGTTGCCTGGCGCTGCACTCGCTGCACAAGTGGCTCACGCCGGCAGCGTGGCGCTTGTGTCCGCCCCGATTCCCAGTGCAGTAGCTTCATCTGCCGCCGCTCTAGGGGAGGCTCCTCGGCGGGGGCTTTGGCCGAAGATCAAAGTGCAGTTAATGCTAATGGCGGCAGCTCTGGTGATTCTTCGGGTTGGGTATGTGTGGTATGTTCTCAGTGCACATACCGCCCCAGGCGGCTTGGTGGCCAACGTCAACGGTACCTCGCAAAGCATAGCGCCGGAGTTGCCGGAGATCATAATCCTAGATGCGACAGAGCAGGCATGGAAGAGATTAGCCTCGCGAAACTCCGCGCCCGCAACAGGTCCGCAAACCGGGCAGCCTCTGCCTTTGAATACGAAGAGCCGGCAGCCTGAAAAGGCACATCCCGCGGCACTTCCGGCTCAGCCCGCGACGATCAAACTCAAGCCCTATCTTACAGTTGGTTCCACCCGGGACGAGGTGCTGGCTCAACAAGGAACTCCGACAGCTTCCACGGAAGATAAGCTCGTCTACGGAAGTTCGGTGTTGTATCTCAAAGACGGCCGCGTCATTGGCTGGCGCATCGATCCTTTTTCATCCCCGATCCGGGTCAAGCTCTGGCCGCAATCTCCCGTCGATCCTGACCTGGAGTTTTTTACGGTGAACTCAACCAAAGATGAGGTGCTGGTGGTACAAGGAACCCCAACGGAATTCTCTGAAGATACGTTCAAATATGGTGATTCCGTGGTTTATTTCAACAAGAATAGAGTAGTGAATTGGAAAAACGACCCCGGATCGGTCCCGCTCCGCACGAGATAGCCAGCGCGATCCAACAATCTCAATCTACTCATGCACTGTCATCCTGAGCTGAGCGCGGCGAAGTTGAAGAATCTGCGATTCGTAGTTCTGGCGCGGCGTGGGATACCACTACCGATGAGAGGAATATCCTCCATCCTACAGGCATGTCCCTGCGTCTAATCTGGTAGATAAGAGACGGGGGAGAAAAAATAGTGCGCAATCGATGGGGCATAGCGTTGCTGATGGTGGCCGGGCTGGCCCTGGCTGCCGCGGCGCAGGAGAAGGACAGTTTTACGCCGATGGCGCTGGATGCGGGCTTTGGGCGTATGGACCTCTCCGAGCCGGCGATCGCGCCTGAAGAGATCATCCGCCAGTTTGCCGCCAAAGAGAGCGAGTTCCAGCAGGCGCTGAACAACTATACCTATCGCCGCATCGCCCGCGTGCAGACTATCGATGACGACAACAAGGTGGACGGCGAATACTACGAGGTGGACGACGTGATCTTCGACTCCACCGGCAAGCGCACAGAGAAAGTGGTCTTCGCTCCGACCAACACCTTGCAACGGATCGGCATGACGCCCTCCGATCTTCAGGACATCCAGCACGGCTACCCCTTTGTGCTCACGGCCGAGGAGATCGGCCAGTACAACGTGAAATATGTGGGCCGGCAAAAGGTGGACGAAGTGGACTGCTACGTCTTCGACGTGGCTCCCAAAGTCATCGAAAAGAAGCAGCGCTACCTGCTGGGGCGCATCTGGGTGGACGCGACCGACCTGCAGATCGTGGTGACCAACGGCCGCATGGTACCAGACGACACACGCAAGGGAAACGAAGATCTGCATCCGCCCTTCATGACCTGGCGGCAGCAGGTGGACGGCCACTACTGGTTCCCGGTCTACACCAAGGGAGAAGGCGTCCTGCACTTCAGCGGCGGCCATAACTACATGGCCCAGGACGTACATATACGCGACACCGTCAAGTACACCGACTACAAGCAGTTCGGCTCGACGATGAAGATTATCTATGAGGGCAAGGACATTACGCCGCCGGCGAAGCCGAAGTAAAGGCAGCTAGAGTACTTACAAAGCCCTACGGGAATCAAACAGAATGTCAGGGAAGTAGAAGGAAGTTGGTAGCGCTACCGTCTATCGATAAATTGAGCTAGTGCATTGGCGAGGCACAGGAACTCAGGATTTGCCGGAACCTGCATCGCTCTCATGGTAAGGCATGGGATTGGGTCAAATCATGAAAGGCTCACCACAGGGAAGCCACGGGCGCCTCCTGCAAGATCGGCTTGGGGCCATTCTGACTGGAGAAGATGAGATTCGCCAGGTAGGGCTGGACCTGCGGATCGTAGGTTACAGTGATCAGTCCGCCACGCCCCGGCGATCCATCAGAGCCGTCGTGTCCATTGGAGCCGTCATGGCCGCTCATTCCCGAAGGCGATCCGCTGCCTCCTGCGCCACCGCGGCCTCCACGCCCGCCGCGGCCTCCTGACCCTCCTTGGCCGCCGTCCGCCTTGACCGTCAGTGAACCGCCCTGTGGGTCAACCAGGTAATACCTCTTGTGGCCTGCCGCAAAGACGCCCGCCTGCAGCAGCGGATGAGCGCCCGGCCTGAGCGTCACCTGAACCTGCACCGGAGGCGCGTTTCCTCCCGGCCCTCCATCCGAACCGTCCCCGCCATCGCTGCCGTCCGAGCCGTTTCCGCCCGCGGAGGGATTATTGGGATCGTCGGAGCCGTCGCTGCCGCTCATGCCGTCCTGTCCACTGAGGCCGTCCGTGCCGCTCATGCCTGGGCTGCCTGAGAAGTTGGAGACAAATTTGTAGTCGTAGCGCAGCGGAATGTCGAGTTCCGCGTGAAGATCAGGATGGCTGGGCGCGGTGATGGTGACGGTGGGTAGCTTGCCTTCGCTCTTGCGGGGATCCTTGGCGAGCGTGAGAACGCCTTTCTTGTTGACGGTTACAATCGTCGGCGTGACCACCAGATCCTGCCACATGACCTTCCCCTTACCCGCGCCTTCGGTCTGCAGGATTTTGCCATCCGCCTGGGTGACCTCGACGATGAGCGAGGATTTCTGTCCCGGCCCGATCCCCGGATCATTCGCCTGTCTTACCTCGATGGACGTGACGGGGATTTTGGCCAGATAGACCTTCATCCCCAGCTTGACCTGGACGGCCGCGCAGCCGCTCAGTGCCAGCATCGAGGCCATCCCCAGGCCGGCTACCAACAGGGGATTGCAGCGATTTTCCAGAAACCTCAGTGAATGTGACCACAACCTGCTCATGCTTGAACTCCTGATGACTTCCTGCATTGTAAAGTTACCACCTTCCCATGGTGTGCTTTGATGAATCGAACACCAGACCTGCCGGAATGTTGTGCGCTTTTTGAAATATGCAAATCATTTCTGAAGATTGCATTAATTTATCTTGAATTGCGTTTAGGTATTCCGGGAGTAAACTGGCAGAGTGATGGATGCATCGTCGAAGGACACTTCTAGACATTTCGATCACTGGTCTGTTGCTTTGCTGCTGGAGCGTGCGGCGGCACTGCACGAGTTGGCCCGGGAGGGAGACGGAGCGGCCAGCGAGACGCTGCACGAGTATCCGCAGCATTGCGCGATGCTGCTGGTTCGCTGCCGCGACGGCGGGGCAGAGGTGCATGAGAACTTCGCCGACATCTTCTACGTGCTCGACGGCCATGCAACGCTGGTGACCGGCGGCACGGTGGCGGGCGCGGTCAGCATTGGGCCGGGAGAGATTCGCGGCTCCTCGGTGGAGTGGGGCAGTCGGCAGGAACTGAGGGCGGGCGATGTGGCGCACGTCCCGGCGGGCTTGCCCCATCAGATGCTGGTCGCGGACGAGCAGACGGTCACCTGCCTGGTGATGAAGGTGCAGGAGAATCCGTAGAAGATTGTCCGTAACTCACCGCTTCTTCGACTTTGCCGGCCGGAGAGCCTTCTTGACCGCGCGTTTTTTCAAGATACACCGGATCATGATAGAAGGTATAAGCCTTCGAGAAGGTCCAAAGAATGCGCGCGATCAGTATAAGTCCCTTGGAGGCGCGCGGATCGATGGTCAGATCATTCGCGATCTGGCCAAGAAAGCCGCCATACTCATCGTCAATGGCGTGCTTGAGCCAGAAGGGAAGTATGTTGGAGCGTAACTCCGCTTCCGCCTTTTGCCGGAACTCTAGCACTGGGATGCTCCTGATGAACGAAGCCGGTTGAGTTTCAAGGTGCCCCACCCATTCCGCGAAAAGACGCGAAAGGATGGAGCACCCAGCATGATTTCCTTACGACAGAACGCCCTTGATCGTAACTTCCTTCCTTCCGTCCGCGGGAGGAGTTACTACATTTCCCTCGATTGGCGCGCCGTCCACACTCAGCGCGATGGAGTTGCCCTCGCCATGGCGCTCGATGGTAATCTTGTATGTCACTCCACGGAAGACGCGCGTGGCGGTAAAGCCGGGCCAGTTTCTGGGAATCACCGGAGCGATCTGCAGCCCGTCGAGCGTGGTGCGTACGCCCAGAATCCATTGCACGATAGCGTAATAGTTCCATGCCGCCGTGCCGGTGAGCCAGGAGTTCTTGGCCTCGCCGAAGGTGGGCGCGTCCTTGCCCGCGATCATCTGCGCATAGACATAAGGTTCGCAACGATGCAGGTCGCTGATCGCCTCGCGCGCCGAGGGGTTGATGCGGCTGTAGTAATCGTGCGCCAGGTCGCCGTGGCCCAGCCGCGTTTCGCCAATCATAATCCAGGGATTGACGTGGCAGAAGATTCCCGCGTTTTCCTTGTATCCCGGCGGATAAGAGGAGATTTCGCCCATTTCGAGGTAGTAGCGGGTATAAGCCGGCTGCTGCACGACGATGCCGTGTTTGGTGGCCAGATGCTCTCCCACGGCGGCCAGGGCGCTGGCGGCCCTGCCGTCTTCCATTCCGATGCCTGCCAGTGTGCAGTAGCCATTGGACTCGATGAAGATTTTGCCTTCTGCGCATTCTTTCGACCCGATCTTGCCGCCGTAGTCGTTGTAGGCCCTCAGGAACCACTCGCCGTCCCAGCCATGCTCCAGAATCACCGAGACCATCTTGTCCGCTTCGACGAGATAGGATGCGGCTTCGGCTGCCAGAGAGCGGCGGCTGGCAATCGCGGCCAGCTCGCGGCCGGCATGGACAAAGAGGCCGGCGATAAAGACCGACTCGGCCACCTTGCCGTCCTTGTTAGTGGTGGTCTGGAAGCTCTGGCCTGGAGTGTCGGAGAAGCAGTTCAGGTTGAGGCAGTCATTCCAGTCGGCGCGGCCGATCAGTGGCAGCCCGTGCGGCCCCAGGCGGCTCAACGTGTAATTGAAGCTGCGCTGCAAGTGCTCGTAGAGCGGCTGTTCGCTCCCGGGCTCGTTGTCGTACTGGACGGGTTCGTCCAGAATGCTCCAGTCGCCAGTCTCCTTGAGATAGGCCGAGACGCCGATGATGAGCCAGTGCGGATCGTCGTTGAAGCCGCCGCCGATGTCGTTGTTGCCGCGCTTGGTGAGCGGCTGGTACTGGTGGTAAGCACCGCCGGTGGGCAGTTGCGTGGCGGCCAGGTCGAGAATGCGCTCGCGGGCGCGCGCCGGGGCCATGTGCACAAAGCCGAGCAGGTCCTGATTGGAATCGCGGAAGCCCAGGCCGCGGCCGATGCCGGATTCATAGAACGACGCCGAGCGCGACATATTGAAGGTCGCCATGCACTGATAGGCGTTCCAGATATTGACCATGCGGTTGGTGTGGATGTCGGGTGTCGCAACCTGGAAGACGCCCAGCAGGCTCTCCCAGTACTGGCGCAACTGCTCAAAGGCCGCGTCGGCGTTGGCAGGATCGAGATATTTCGCAATGACCGGCTTGACCGTCTTCTTGTTGATGGTCTGCGTGCCGGGCGGGTCGAACTTTTCGGCGACCGGATTCTCATGGTAGCCGAGCAGGAAGACGATCTGCCGGGTCTCGCCGGATTCGAGCTCGAGCTTGACCTGATGCGCACCGATGGGCGACCAGCCGTGGGCGATGGAGTTGGTGAGCTGGCCGGCCTGGACTGCGGCCGGTGAATCCCATCCGCGATAGCGGCCCAGAAAAGCCTCGCGCTGAGTATCGAAGCCGGCCAGAGGCTCGGAGCAGGCGAAGTAGGCAAAGTGATTGCGGCGCTCGCGGTACTCGGTCTTGTGATAGATCACGCCGTCTTCGACTTCCACCTGGCCAGTGTTGAAGTTGCGTTGGAAGTTGGTGGCGTCGTCCTGGGCATCCCACAGGCAAAACTCGATGGAGGAGAAGGCGGAGATGGAGGCTTTGGCGGCGCGGCGGTTGGTGACCGTGAGCTGCCAGATCTCCAGGTTCTCGTCCAGGGGCACGAAGTAACGGGTGTGGGCTTCGATGCCGGCGTACTCCGAGCCAATGATGGTGTAGCCCATGCCGTGGCGGCAGGAGTAGTTCTTGAGGTCGTGGCGTGTGGGCTGCCAGGAGGGCGACCAAAACTCTTTGGATTCATCGTCGCGCAGGTAGACGTAGCGCCCGCCGAAGTCGAAGGGCACGTTGTTGTAGCGATAGCGGGTGAGGCGGCGAAGGCGGGCATCGCGATAGAACGAATAGCCGCCGGCGGTGTTGGAGATGATGCCAAAATACGCCTGACAGCCTAGGTAATTGATCCACGGCAGGGGTGTATCTGGTTGCGTTATCACGTATTCGCGGTTTTTATCGTCGAAACTTCCGTATTTCATAGTGAATGCTCCTTGAGCCGCGAAGCCGCCGTCTGCCCGGCTCCCAGGTCATAAAATCCAGTCAAACGTTTTTCCAGAGCGGTTTTCGATACTTTGGAAGACGAAACCGATTATACTTGACCCGGTGCCGAGCTTGGATTTATCGCGCATGAACGGGACCGGCCTGTTGTAGTGCACGATATCGTTGCCAGATTTCAGACCGATGTGAGAGGATTCCCAAATTGAAGTCACTTCTGGCGCACCCGCGCGGCGAAACCGCAGAGAGGTCTAATCCCATGTTCACATCCTTGATTACAGCGCAATCGGGTGTATTGCCGGTCTCCTTTGTTCTGGCCGCCCTTCTCTCTTTCCCTGCCGCCACGGCTCTTGCCGCTTCCGGGGACGGAGCAACAGGCAAGGCCGCTACAACCTCGCAACTGGCCATCAAGGTGGACCAGGTGGGCTATCCAACAGATGGGCCAAAGGTTGCGCTTGTCACTACGCCCGCGACAGACTTTGAACTGCGGCGCTCCAGCGACAATAAGGTAGTTTTTCGGGGGAAGCTAGGGCCTGGCGAGGCCGACTCCAACTCCGGCGATCAAGTGCAAGCCGCGAATTTTACCAGGTTCCGCAACCCGGGGAGCTACTACGTGTCGGTTCCGGGCGTGGGGCGCAGTTGGAACTTCGATATAGGCGCGAATGTCTTTGAGTACACGTATTACATGGCCATGCGCGGCTTTTACGGGCAGCGCTGCGGAACGGCGGTGGATATGGGCTCGGAGTTTCCCGGCGATGCGCACCCCGCCTGTCATCTGCATGGCGTCTTTCACACCAGCTCGGGCACCCAGGGAGAGCGAGACAATATCGGCGGCTGGCACGACGCGGGCGACTACGGGCGCTACGTGGTCACTACCGGCATCAGCGCGGGAACGTTGCTGTGGACCTGGGAGATCTACGGAAAGAAAATCAAGAATCTCTCGCTGCGGATACCCGAGTCGGGCAACGGTACACCGGATATTTTGAATGAAGCGCGCTGGGGTCTGGAGTGGATGCTGAAGATGCAGGACACCGACGGCGGAGTCTGGCACAAGCAGACCAGCGCCAGCTTTCCCGGCTTTATCGCTCCGGAGGCGGATACCGAGCCCAGCAAGGTGATCGGCACTGGCACGGCGCCGTACAAGAGCACCTGCGCGACCGCGGACCTGGCGGCTGTAGCGGCCATCGCGGCGCGGGTATACCAGCCCTATGATGCGAAGTTTGCTGCGCAGGCTCTGCAAGCGGCGCGGAGCGCCTGGGCTTGGACCGAGAAGTATCCTAATGTTGCCTTCGAGAATCCGCCAGGCATCAGCACCGGATCCTATGCCGATGCTAACTGCCGGGACGAGCGCCTTTGGGCGGCGGCGGAGCTTTGGCGGACCACCGGCGAGGCGGCTTATCAGAACTACTTTGTAGCTAGTTATGCCGAATTTCTTCCCGGCCTCGATTCTCCGCCCACGGCAACCTGGGCGGATGTAGGACAGATGGGGCTGTGGAGTTATGAGCTTTCACCGCGCTGGGGCCAGGACGTCAAGGCGGACTTGGCGATCCGCGAGCGCACCCTTGCGGCGGCGCGCGCGATTGTCGAGCGCACCCGCCACAATCCGTATCATGTCAGCCTGCAAACCAAGGATTATGTATGGGGTTCAAATGGCGTTGCGGCGAATCACGGCATGACACTCTTGATGGCCGATCTTATGCGTAAGGATAAATCGGACAAGGAGTTTGCGGATGCGGCGCGGGATAACCTGCATTATCTTCTGGGGCGCAACACGTTTTCGCTTTCCTGGGTAACTCACGTGGGCGAGAATCCCTACCAGCACCCGCATCACAGGCCCAGCGCGGCGCATCCAGAGACGCCTCCCTGGCCGGGTTTGCTTTCCGGCGGGCCGAACAAGGACCGCGAAGACCAGGTGCTGAAGGCGCTGCCGAAGGATTTGCCTCCGGCTAAAGTTTATGCCGATGAATGGGCATCGTATGCAAGCAACGAGATTTGCATCAACTGGCAGGCATCGCTGGTCTTCCTGCTGGCCGGCGAGATGAAATAATATCCCGCTGGAAGTTATTCGGGAGTTATTGTCCTGGCGGGTCGTAATTAAGCTGGCTTGGTCCGGCGGATAAGTTAGTATTGCATCTTTCGCGTAAAGCGGAGATAGGATGCCCGCGGGCATTAAGGAGTAAGATGCTGCAGCTTCACTTCATTGACATCGCCATCATCGTGGCCTACCTGCTGAGCACGGTATTCATAGGCTACTGGGTCTCAAAGCGCGCCTCGCACAGCATGCAGAATTATTTTCTCGGCGGCAATGCCATGCCCTGGTATATGCTGGGCATCTCCAACGCCTCGGGAATGTTCGATATCAGCGGCACCATGCTGCTGGTCTCGTGGATGTTTGTCTACGGCCTGAAGAGCGTATGGATTCCATGGCTCTGGCCGACCTTCAACCAGATCTTCCTGATGGTCTATCTCTCCGCATGGCTGCGCCGCTCCAAAGTCATGACCGGCGCGGAGTGGATCAAGACGCGCTTCGGCACCGGGTTGGGCGCGCAATTCTCGCATATGATCGTTGTGCTTTACGCCTTTGTCAGTATCATCGGATTCTTTAGCTACGCCTTCAAGGGCATCGGCAAGTTTGCCCAGACTTTTCTTCCCTGGCATTTGTCGGCCAATGAATACGCGCTGATTCTGATCAGCATCACGGCGATCTACGTGATCAAGGGTGGTATGATCAGCGTGGTCATCACCGAGGTTGTGCAGTTCTTCATTCTATCCATCGCATCTTTTGCCGTGGGCATCATCGCCATGCGCAAGGTGGCGCCTGAGATGCTGCATCGGGTGGTGCCCGCCGGCTGGGACAATGTCTTCTTTGGATGGAATATAGGCCTGGACTGGAGCACGCTGCTTCCCGCCGCCACCGAGAAGATTCATCAGGACGGTTATGGCCTCTTCGGCTTCTTCGTGATCATGCTGCTCTTCAAGGGCATTCCGATTTCTGGAGCTGGGCCGGCGCCTAACTACGATATGCAGCGCGTGCTTTCCGCCAAGAATCCGCGCGAGGCCTCGATGATGAGCGCCTGGGTGAACATCGTGCTAACTCCTCCGCGCTACTTTCTCGTCATCGGACTTACCGTGCTGGCCGCCGCCTTCTATGGCCCCAACCTCCGTGCCATGGGAACGAACATGGACTTCGAGCTAGTGCTGCCTTACGCGCTGGGACGCTTCGTCCCGGTGGGCCTGCTGGGCTTTTTAATCGCCGGTCTGCTGGCGGCTTTCATGTCGAACTTCGCGGCTACCGTCAATGCCGCGCCCCCGTATTTTGTTAATGACATCTATAAGCGCTTCATCAACCCCAACGCCTCGCCGAAGACTTATGTCCGCCTGAGTTATCTGGCCTCCTTTGCGGTGGTGGTGATCGGCGTGCTTATCGGGTGGAACGTGGACTCAGTCAACACGGTGGTTGTTTGGATCGTCTCCGGATTGTGGGGCGGCTATATGGCGTCCAATGTTCTGAAGTGGTACTGGTGGCGCTTCAACGGCTGGGGCTACTTCTGGGGCATGGTCACAGGCATTGCCGCCGCGCTGGCGATGCCGAGAATCGTTCCCCTTCTGCCCGCCGTGCAGCACCTTCTGGAGACGTATTCGATCAACATGGAAGTGGTGATTATCTTCCCGCTGGTGGCGGGAATCTCTCTGATCGGCTGCCTGCTCGGCACCTTCCTTACCAAGCCCGAGTCCGACCAAGTGCTCACGGACTTCTACCGCCGCGTGCGGCCATGGGGCTTCTGGGGGCCGGTGTTGAAGAAGGTCCTGGCCGAAGATCCAGGCTTCCAGCGCAACACGGACTTCTTCCGCGATATCTTCAATATCGCCGTCGGCATCGTCTGGCAGATCTCGCTGGTGGCGCTGCCTTTGTACGTGGTGATTCAGGAATTTGACCGCGCCGCTATTGCCCTGGGCGTGATTCTGGCTGCCTCGCTGATTCTCAAGTTCACCTGGTACGACCATTTGAACGAGCGCGAGGTGGAGACCGACAAAGCGGCCATGACCAAGGCCATCTAGGGCCTGTTCACACTACCCCGGTGGGTGGCGACGGGAGCCAATTTTTCTGAGATCGAGGAGTGAGGAGCGACGGATACCGGGTGTATCCTAGTGACGCTCGACGAAGAGATGGGGGAAATTGGCCCCGTCCCTTCGGGCTGCGGCGAAAATCCGGCTATACTTCATTATCGCCCTCGACGGTGGACCCGCCACAGCCATCGGGCTCGGCTTCGTCTGGCCGGATTTTTACGGGCAGCGCCACCCGCCGGGGTAGTGTGAACAGGCCCAATCAGAAAGGCCGAGTAAGTTGGATATTAGCGCTTTAACCGCTGCTGTTCTGGACACGCCTGCAAATCAGGAAGCGGTAACTGTCGAGCGCATCTCCTATCATAGCTGGCCCGATTGCTATCTCCTCTCAAACGGATGCGTGGAAGCGGTCGTCGTGCCCGCCATTGGCCGCGTGATGCAGTTGCGCCTCAAGGGTAAGACGGAGGGCCCCTTCTGGGAGAACCGGGCCTTGGATGGCCAATTGCATGAAGCGGCGCCAGACGATTGGATCAACGTTGGCGGAGACAAGTGCTGGCCCGCCCCGCAATCCGCATGGCCCCGGCAGCAGGGCCGTGAGTGGCCGCCGCCCGTAGCCTTTGATTCGCGCCCCGCGCAGGCCGCGGCCACCGAATTCGGCGTGACGCTGACCTCGCCCATCGATCCGGGTTACGGCATCCAGATGGCGCGCCTTGTGGAATTGGCCCCCGGCCAACCTATCCTGCGAATCCGGACCGAGTATCGCAAGCTCCTCGGCGGCCCCGTCCGGGTGGGCATCTGGACCATCACCCAATTGCGGGAGCCGGAGCGCGTTGCCATTCTCCTCAAAGATAATTCGCAGTTTGCGAACGGCTATCTTGGCTTGCTCGCAGCCTGGCCGGCCGAATTGATGCTCGACGGGCGGCATCTGTGGCTAAAACGCCACACACGCGAGCAGGTCAAGATCGGAACGGATGGAAGCTGTATGGTTTGGGTGGGAACCGGCTGCGCGCTGCGCATCGACGCGGAAGCCGGGCCGGGAGAATATCCCGATGGCGGTTGCGTCACCGAAATATACACCAATCCGGACCCTCTTGCGTACGTCGAATTGGAGGTTTTGGGGCCCTTGCAGACGATCAACACCGGCGAGCGGATTGAGAGGACATCGGTCTACACGCTGAGGCCCCGGTCAACTTCCGATCCGGAAGACGAAGCGCGAAAAATGCTCAGTTCCCTGTGAAAAACGCCCCGGAATCGCTCTGAATACGGCTGTGTATCTTATTGATATATAGAATTTTATGAAACCAGATAAAGTTTTTTTCGCTGGCACGTAAAAACGCACTTGACAACAGGATGCTAATTGGCGTGTAATGGCCCCGGCTCGCGAATAGCGGTTTTTCTCGACGTGTGCTTAATCGTTTGATTACCGTAATTCAAGCGTTTAAGCGGGAATTTCCAAAATGCGGAGAAAGGCGATTTTTCCTCTTCCAATTCACGGAGAAAATCGCAGCTTTCCGGCGTCATTTTTGGAGATTTTCCAAGAGGAACTGAGTGTCGTGAAATAGCGTTTTGTGAGTCATTTTTTACCGGCTTCATTTTAGATAGCTGATGGAGCAGTGAAAGAGGTACGCAATTTCAACTGAAACCAAACTTGAAAAGGATGGTCACATGAGACAAGCGAGATACAGGTTCCTTGTGTTGCCGCTGATTTTCGTCCTGGCGTGCGTGGGAGCATTTGCGCAGGCCAACGCCGACGTCACCGGCATCGTCACAGACCAGACGGGAGCCGTCGTCGCGGGAGCGACGGTTGCGCTCACCGAGCTGGCTACCGGCGCAGAACACGACACCACCAGCAGTAGCACCGGCTTGTATGAAATCGCCGGTTTGAACCCCGGCAACTACAACCTGAAGGTTTCTGCCAAGAACTTCGAGACCTTCGTGCAGAACGGAATCGTGGTCAACGTTTCCGCTACCGCCCGTGTTGACGTCAAGCTCACCGTCGGCGCCGAAAGCCAGACGATCACCGTCTCGGCCGACGCCTTGACTGTGCAGGCTGACTCCAACGTGGTCAGCACCCTGATCAGCTCCGAAGAGATCAGCGAAATCGCCACCGAGAACCGCAACTTCGCGGCTCTGGCTGCTCTGGGCATGGGCGTTAGCTCGGCCCTGCCGGACAACAACACTCCCGCGGCGTTCTCGTCCAACTTCACCATCAGCTTCAACGGTCTGCGCCAGAGCCACAATATCTGGCTGATCGACGGCGGCGAGTCGGATGACCGCGGCGGTGCCGGCGGCATGCAGATTCAGCCTTCCCAGGACGCCATCGCCGAATTCCAGGTGATGAGCTCGAACTATCCTCCCGATTATGGTATCTCCTCCGGCGCCACCATCAGCCTTTCGCTGAAGTCCGGCACGAAGAAGTTCCATGGCTCGGCATGGGAAGAAAACCGCAGCACCCCCTATGACGCCAACTCCTACTTCAACAAGCTGGCTACCCCATTTGTACCGAGATCGCCTACGCACTGGAACATCTATGGCTTCAACCTCGGCGGCCCACTCTACATTCCTCACACCTACAACGCCAGCAAGCAGAAGACCTTCTTCTTCTGGAACGAGGAATGGCGCAAGACCTCCAGCACCGCCAGCAGCAACAACCCCACCATCGATCCGGCCGATCTTCCCAAAGCAGGCGTGGATCTCGCCTATGTGGCGCCACTGTTTGCCCCGACAACTCAGCTTCTCGTGCCGAACGTTGCAGGTGGAAAATCCACTTATTACTACACCCTCGCCTTGGCGGGCCTGGGCCTGACTCCTAATCAGTGCTTCGGCGGAGGAACAAAGGACGCGAATGGCCATTGCGCCGCCGCACCGGTCATCCCGCATCAACTGTTCGATATCAGTGTTGGCGCAGGTGGTGCCGTCGTAAACAACACCAATGCGATCACCTACCTCAACGCGGGCATTCTTCCTCCACCGAACGTAGCCGGCCAGGATAGAAACATCGCCAGCGTCCCGCTGCCGTTAACGGACCGCGACGACATCGCCCGTATCGACCACAACATCACCGACAAGTGGGCCATCCTCGGCCATTACATCGGCGATTTGCAGAATCAGGACGAAGGCGCCCCGGAACTGGGTTGGTGCTGGTGCCAATACAACACCCTCACCGACACTCTGAAATCTCCGGCCCACTCCGCTGCCATCAAGCTGAGCGGCACCATCAATCCGAATCTGCTGGTGGAAGCCAGCATCAACTATGACGGCAACGGGGCCGACATCACGCCCAGCGCAAACACCTTCCTGCCAGCCAGCTGGAACGTCCAGCCCGTTGTCCCGGCCTATAAAGTCTCCCGGTTGATCTGGCCTGGCATTCTTGGCTACGGCGGACCCTACGGATCGGGTGAAGACACGGCCACCGAGCCTTATCACAACGCGGCCCAGGACTATGAGCCCAAGCTGGATGTCTCGTACACGATGGGACAGCATGCCATGAAGTTCGGCATCAGCTACAACCGCTACACCAAGAACCAGATGCTCTATGGCGACGCCCAGGGCAACTACGGCTTCAACGCAATGTCGGGCGACGGACTCATGGATATGCTGATGGGCCTGGCCGGTGACTACAACCAGGCTTTGTCCGCTCCCATCCGCCACTATGCCAACCAGACTCCTTCGGCTTATGCGATGGACAACTGGCACATAACCCCGCGCCTGTCAGTGCAGCTCGGCCTCCGCTATGACGCCCTGCCGCATGCCTTTGAGCGCAACAACTACGTTGGCAACTTTGATCCGGCTAACTATCAGCCCAATGCGCTGCCCATTTGGACGGCCGCAGGCGGCGTCATCAACCCGGCTAGCCCGGCACTGTATACCTTCGAGGGCATTCCCTCCTACATCAACGGCACCGACCTTGCCGGGCAGAATCATACCCCGCCGGGCCTGGTCAACAACGACTACGAGACGCTGCAACCACGCATCGGATTCTCAGAGGACTTAACTGGCAACGGCAAGACCGTTCTCCGCGGCGGCTTTGGAACCTTCTACGAGCGCATGCAGGGCAACGACATCTTCGACACCGCCACCAGCGCGCCCTTCGATCCAGCGCTCAGCATCGGCAACGTCTTCTTCAGCCAACCGGGAACGAACTGGAGCACCGGCGCTGTAACCGCTCCAACGTCTCTGATCTTTGCCGGCGGTGATACCGCTCTGGACAAGACCTACAAAGCGCCCGCCGCGGCCATGTACAGCCTCGGTGTGCAGCGTGAAGTGGTTCCCTCGCTCATCTGGATTGTCCAGTACGTCGGCAACATCGCATGGCACCAGAACATCGGTGCAGCCCTCAACAACATGAACCCCGGCATTGGCCCAGTGAACGTCGCTGCGCCTGGGGTAGCACCCAACATCCAAGACCCGCGCTGCACAGCCGGTGACGGCGGCGGCAATTACACCGTGAACGGTGCAGCACCCTCGGCTGCAAACCCCTCCCCTGATGCGAATTGCGGCGCCTTCAATAACTGGGGCGGCATGAACGCTTTCCGTGCGTACCAGGGCTACACCAACATCACCATGAATGAAAACCAAACCAACGGCTACTACAACGGCTTCCAGACCGGCCTTCGCGCCCAGAACAAGTGGGGCTTGAGCGGTGAAATCGATTACACGTACTCGCATGAAATCGATATCACCTCTTACGACGAGAGCGGCAGCGGCCAAAATATCAGCAATCCCTGGTACTTCAAGTATGACAGGGGATCAGGCGCGCTCGATCGCCGTAACATCCTGAGCGCCAACTACGTCTACAAACTGCCCATCTTCAACAAGAGCGCCGGTATTCTCAAGTCCACGCTCGGCGGATGGGAGATTGCAGGCACCATCATCGATGAGTCCGGCACTCCGAATGCGCCGGGCGGTGACGCCCCGTACGATACAGTCGGCCTGGGCGGCACTTACACCTCTCGTCCGAATGCCCTGCCATGGGACATTGGCATGCCCAAGACGCGCACGAAATGGTTTGACACAGCACATTTCTACTCGCCAACTCCTGCCTATGACGGTGGAGGCAACCTGGGCTTCGGCAACGCCGGCAAGGACTACATCGTCGGACCCGGACGTGTCAACTTCACCACGGACCTCTACAAGACGTTCTCCTTCTGGGAGAAG
>Ga0326728_10002871_pt1 | contig 55892 bp, 40 predicted proteins | sample MB3enrmetagenome_FD_207602 | JGI IMG/M metagenome (GOLD analysis project Ga0326728, IMG submission 207602) | Lab enriched peat soil microbial communities from McLean, Ithaca, NY, United States - MB31MN | ecosystem: Environmental > Terrestrial > Soil > Wetlands > Peat | place: USA: New York... | reverse complement strand
CTCCGCGGCAACGTCGTGCCGGTTGTGGACATGCGATTAAAATTCGGAATGACCGAGACCGAGGCCACTGTCAACACGTGCATCATCATCGTGGAGATCGGGCTGGAAGGCGAAACCACAGTAATCGGCGCCCTCGCCGACTCGGTTCAGGAGGTCCTGGAACTTGATCCGGGTCAAATAGAGCCGCCTCCCCGGATCGGGACCCGGCTCAAAACCCAATTCATCAAGGGAATGGGACATCACGGCGCCGAATTTATCATAATTCTCGATATCGATAAGGTCTTCTCGGCCGAAGAGCTTGCGATAGCGCGGGAAACAGGACTTGAAACGTCGCAATTGGAACAGGTTGCGGTGTGATAAGCGTTGGTGCTCAATCACAGGATTCCCCGGTAATGGCGAATAACACGGCAGAAGCGGATGCGGTTGTTTTTGACACTGTTCTTTCCAGCAGGGATTTTGCCAATCTGAGCAGGTTTATCCTCGATCAGTGCGGAATAAAAATGCCTCCAAGCAAGAAACAGATGCTCGAAGGACGACTTCGAAAACGCCTGCGCGTCCTTGGTTTCAATTCATTTGAACGTTACCTCGAATACCTCTTCGGTCCGGAAGGCAAGGAAAAAGCCGAATTTGTCTACATGATCGATGAGGTCACTACGAACAAGACTGATTTCTTTCGCGAAAACCAGCATTTCAATTTTCTGACCAAGGTCGCGCTGCCGGAACTGATAGAGCAGTATGGAATGGGTGTCAGGTCAACTCTGAATGTGTGGAGCGCCGGATGTTCCACGGGTGAAGAGCCATACACACTGGCCATGGTGTTGAGTGAATTCGCTCAAAAAGTTCCGGCTTTCGATTTCTCGATCGTGGCGACCGATATCTCCACAAAAGTACTGGAGAAGGCCGGCAGGGGAATCTATGAATCCTCGCACATAGAACCAGTCCCGATGCCGTTGAGGAAAAAGTATCTTTTGAAGAGTAAGGACCAGAGCCGGAACCTGGTGAGGATAACGCCTGGGGTTAGGAGCCTGGTGAGATTTCAAAGGCTCAATCTCCTGGATAAGGTTTTCAACGTGAATAAACGCATGGCGGTAGTGTTCTGCCGTAATGTGCTCATCTATTTCGACCGGAAGACGCAAGAGTCTGTCCTAAGGCATATCTGCCAACATCTTCTTGAGGGCGGCTACCTTTTTACGGGGCACTCCGAGACGCTGCACAACATGGATTTGCCTTTGGAACAGCGCAATTCGACAGTCTACAGGAGGCAATAGGGGCATGGAGAACGGCAAGGGCGCTACGGAGTAATTTATGAGATTTTTGAGAAACATCTTTTTAATCGATACAGAGTCGATTGCGAGGGTTCCAAAATGGGTAAAAGAATAGGTGTGTTGGTCGTGGATGACTCCGCTGTGGTCCGCCAGTCGCTGACCGAGATACTTTCATCGGACCCTATGATAGAAGTAATTGGGGCCGCGCAAAACCCATTCGACGCAGCCGATAAAATCAAAGCAAGAGTACCCGACGTCATAACCCTTGACATAGAAATGCCGCTCATGGACGGATTAACCTTTCTACAAAAAATCATGAGCCAGCGTCCTATCCCTGTAGTCATATGTTCAAGCCTGGCGGGGAAAAGCACTGAAACCGCGCTCAAAGCGATAGAATATGGAGCGGTGGAAATAATCGAAAAGCCCAAATTGGGGACCAAACAATTCCTGCATGAATCCAGCATAAAAATCTGCGACGTCGTGAAAGCGGCCTCCATGGTCAAAGTGAAGCCCATGCTGGAGCGGAAACGGGTTGAGCCCAAACTTACGGCGGACGCCGTTATTACCAAGGCTACCAGCAAGGCGATGATTCAGACAACCGAAAAGGTGGTGGCCGTAGGCGCTTCCACGGGAGGAACCGAAGCCCTCAAGACTTTCCTGGAAAGGTTCCCCCCGGACGGACCTGCAATGGTTATCGTTCAGCATATGCCCGAGCATTTTACCGCCTCGTTTGCAAAACGCCTCGACAGTTTGTGCCGGATTTCCGTCAAGGAAGCGGAGAATAATGATACCGTCATGCGAGGGCGTGCCCTGATCGCTCCCGGAAATCGCCACCTGCTGCTGAAACGCAGTGGAGCGCGCTACTTTGTTGAGGTCAAAGAAGGTCCCCTGGTTAGCCGCCATCGTCCGTCAGTCGATGTCTTGTTCCGGTCCGCCGCACGCTACGCGGGAAAAAATTCAGTTGGTGTGATCATGACCGGCATGGGTGACGATGGCGCCAAAGGCATAGTCGAAATGAAAGAAGCCGGCGCAACCACGATTGCACAGGACGAAAGATCCTGCGTGGTTTTCGGCATGCCCAAAGAAGCAATCAAATTGGGCGCAATCGACAAGGTTGTATCTTTGGAACACATAGCAGGTGAAGTATTGAATCTGTGCGACCGCTGAGGAGTTTTTAGTTCCCGGTCTTCAGTTTTTGGTTAGAGTTTAATCTGCCTCTTGTTAAAACGAGGAGGGCGTTTGTTCTCCCCTTTTGTTTAAAAGGAGGACGGCGTTTGTCCCCCCTTTTTTAGCGGGGGGCCAACGGGGATCTTGATTTCCACCGCTTCCTCCTTCTTACTTCTTACTTCCTGCTTCCTGCTTCCTGCTTCTTGCTTCCTGCTCCTTGCCTCCGCATTTTCTTCCGGCTGCCCTGTTTCTGCACATGCCGCCTGCCGGACCCGGCATTCTTACCCCGATTAACTTGTTCAGCCGCCCCCGAACTTCCGGAAATGGACCGGGAGGACCTCACACCACCGGGCTGCGCTCCGGGCTTCTGAATGCCCGGCCAAAGCTGAGGCCTTTTCTCCTGCGCTTTAAGGGGGCGTTGGGTAAAGTTAACCTCGGAGCGAGGTCTGTGAACCATACTCTCGGGAACGAGCCTGGCGGTTACCCTCGGTTTCTGAATGCGCTGCCCGGCTTGTGGTCCACTGAGAAGCTGTCCGCGGCCAATCCGGGCTGTATGATGCTGGATCGCCTGTGCCGAGAGGGCGTTCCTCACGCGCACCGCGTTCATCCGGTTGGTGTTGATCCTCGCAACCACCGCCTCATGAGGTTTGGCGGCTAAAGTGGCCAGGTTGATGCTATAAATGTGGCGGTTCCGGATGCGGTGGTAATCGGGGATCATCCTGTCGTTGATAACCGGTTCAACCCTGTAGTCTTTCACGATCGTGGTCCGGCTGATATTGGCCGCCCTGACCGATGAATAGCTGTTCACGTTATAAAGGCTGTTTCTGGGAACTACTACGGCGTAGCCCGCGTAGGCCAGCCTTACCGTGTTCGTGAGGCCGCCGACCCTGATCGCCTTGAGCCTGGAACTGGCCGGTCCCCAATAGTGATGGGAATAGTATGTCTCATTCGGTGCGAGCGTTACCCAGCCTATATTTGACTTGTAATGGATCCAGGAAACCCGTCCAGGGTACCAGCAAGCGCAGTGGCCGGTCGAACCGGCAGTGTCAGTTCCCGGAGGAGCCCAATACCATTTAGAATTCACAAGGACCCAGTTTCCGTAATGGTGAGTCACGTATCCGAAAGGTTCCTCGGGAATCCAGACGTTATCTTTATACCATACCGTCCATCTTCCGTCCGTGAAAGGCTGCCAGCCTGAAGACACCGTGGTCGGACGCCATAGCTTTCTGGGCTTGCCTTCATAGGGGACTTGCTCCCACGTGCCGCTCTTGTCGAGATCGTACGCGTCATCCTGCAACTCGAACGGGAGATAATCGACCGACTCTCCTTTGACCTGCACCCGCTGTGCCCAGAGTTCTTCCCGTTTGAGGTTCCATTCATCCCATCCGGCGTCAACCTTGCCGTCTCCCTCCACCGCAAGTTTGCCGTCAGAGACTATGGACGCGGCGCCCCCTTGGACAACGTACCGGGACTCCCCCTCTCCCAGGACAAAGTCAACGCCGCCGTCGAGGCTGATCACCTCAGTGGATTCGTCTCCGACATAGAGATCGAAGGCGCGGCCCGGCTTTGCCAGCACATAACCGTAAGGTGTCGTCGCTTTGATAACGGCTTTTTGACTTTTGTTATAAAATCTTGCGGTGCCGGATGCCACGTCGATTTCCGTCACGTCTTCACGCAAGGCTATAAGCTGTATCTGAGTGTCGCTTCCGGTCCTTACCCAGACACCGCTTGGCAGTTTGATCTCCGCCTTTCCGGTATCACCTGAATAGACGGCGTCATCCAGCCCGAAAGGCGCGTCCTTTACGGTGGCGACCCAGTCCTTTTCGTCGTAGACATAGCGCAGGAGCTGACCGTCGATAAAAGTTATGCGCCCTACGAGCACAGGCCCCTCTGAAGTCCTGAACTGGGCAAAAACAGCAGGCGCCCACACAGAGCAAAGGATCAGTCCGAGCGCGAGCGTGCTCAGTCTTTTCATTCCATTCTCCTCAATGGCCTGTGATCAGAATCCATATCGATTGACGCCCGGAAAGCTCCGCGTGCCGGGCCGGATATGTTCGATAGTCCCCCGAAACTCCTATGCTATTGAAATGACGCCGTGTACTAAGACGAAGGAGAGTTGAAAATAGTCTAAAAATGTAAGGAATAAAAACTCGAAACAACTGTTGGACTCATATTTTTGTAAGCTTAAGGTCCCCCGCATGACCGTCGGCCAAATTACCACAGAATCGGCTGAGCGCCGCAATAAAAGAAACCGGACAAGCTCTTAATCGATATTACAGCCTATCACGCTTGAGCCGCCGAGAAAACAGCCTGGATTCCATTTATTGAAAAAAGCGCCGATTCGAAGTATAAGACCCCAAGCTATTCGAATCCCATTTTGAAAAACTCGGTCAGACACACCCGAAAGGAAATACATGCGAAGAGATTGTTTCTTCTGCCTGCTATTAGCGCTTTTCTTTGTCTTTGCTTGCGTGCCCTCATCGGCCATGGCCAAGGCCAGGAAAACCAACGAACCCTCCAAAGCCGAAAAGGCCGGAACTCAGCAACCCGGCGCCGGACAGGGAAAAGGCCAATCAACGACTGCGGCCACGGAAATCTCGCCCGGCCAGATAGCGGCCCGGTCGGCAATCCTGGTGGAGGTTTCCACCGGAACGGTTCTCTTCGAACAGAACGCCGATGAACCTATCGAGCCGGCGTCTTTTACCAAGATCGCGACGCTGTACCTGGTTTTTGAAGCTATGAAACAGGGGCGGGTTCAGCTCAATGATGAAGTGCTGATAAGCGAGGAAGCATGGCGGACCGGCGGTTCCAAAATGTTCGTTGGAATCGGCACCAAGGTCCCCCTCGAAGAGATCATAAAAGGCATAGCAGTCCTTTCGGGCAACGATGCATGTGTCGCGGCAGCGGAGCATGTGAGCGGCAGCGTGGATACCTTTGTGGATGCGATGAACCGCAAAGCCAAGGAACTCGGAATGTCCCGGAGCACGTTCCTGACTCCTCACGGGCTTCCTGCTGACGGTCAGATTACCAGCGCCAGAGACATGGCAACCCTGGACACCGCCTATCTGAGGGCATTCCCGGAGTCTTTGCGATTCCACTCGATGAAAGAATACTCTTACAACAACATACAGCAATACAATCGAAATCATCTCCTTCTAAAAGACTCGACCATCGACGGACTGAAAACCGGATACATAGCCGCATCCGGGTATCATCTTTCAGCTACATCCAAGCGGGATGGAATGAGGCTGATCGCTGTGGTCATGGGCGCTCAAAGCAGCCCGATCCGCGAAAGGGAGGCTCTCAAGCTGCTGAATTATGGCTTCAGGTATTTCACGCTGGTCCAACCGTTCCAGGAGGGCCAGCCGGTTGCCAAGACCAAGGTATGGAAGGGCCTGAGGGATGAACTGCAGCTATATCCTGCGGAAACGCCGGCGTTCCTGATCCGGCAAAGCCAAAAGAACCAGTTGAAGTGGGAGATAGATGCGCCTTCGGAAGTGTTCGCCCCGATCCAGTCACGTCAGGAAATCGGCCGGCTCGTCTTTCTGGTTTCCGGTCAGCCGAAACGGACCGTTGCGCTGGTCAGCGGCGAGGATATCCCGCTCGGAAGCTGGTTTAAAAGGGCCTGGCAATCGGTGATAAGACTGCATGCCCTGGATTGGAAATGGATAAGCGGGGTGCTGGGTGGAATAGTAATAGTAGTCATGTTGATGATATTTCTGTCCGGACGCAGATCGAAACAGAAATTTTCAAACTGAACAGGCGCTGACTCGGGCGTATTTCTCGGCCATTTTCAAAAAATTGGAGCGCGGTTCCTCATGACGGCAAAGCGGAGGGACCGCTTTTTCGTCTAGACCGGCGGCCTTGGCTCAATGCCGACATCAGAAATACCGGGAACCTCCTCATCTCTCCACCGGAGGCCGGCCTTACCACTTCGGCCGCCGTAGCGCACATAACGTTCAAAAAACCAGCCTGCTCCAGGTCTCTGCCCAGCGCCTTCCGATCGAACCCGGAGTGGAATACTCCTTTGCCGTCTTTGTGAAACTCCCCCTGGTCCAGGTCCAAATCCGCAATGCAAAGATGCCCGCCCGGAACGAGGCATCTCTGGAACTGCTCCAGGAGAGGCGCTATCTTCTCGACATGGTGGAAGGTCATGCTGCTCACGATCATGTCGTAGCTTCTGGTCAGGGTGTCTCCCGCATCGAGGTCCATAAATAACGCAGAGACATTTTCGGCGTTTTGGCCGGCGATTTTCGCCCGCAGGACTTCGATCATTCCCTTTGAGCTGTCTACACCCGTAATGGAGCCCACCAGAGGGGCCAGCCGGAGTGTCAAAAGCCCGGTTCCGCAACCGAAATCGAGCACATTCATGGCAATGCTCAACTGAACGCGCTCCTCAATTGCGGCGGCAATTTCCCCGGCCAGCTTGATTCGCCCCGGTTGCTCGTCCCAGGCCGCCGCTTCCTTATCGAAATCGCGTTTGCCGATAGTCATTCCGTCCAATCCCTTGTTGTGAGAGAAAAACTCTCGAAACCGGTTTGCAAAGTCCGGCCAAAAGATATTTGAAATTTAAAAAATCAGGTGATTATTGTTTGGCTTTCGGCTCTTCAACTAAAAACTCAAAACTAAAAACTAGTGCAGCAATCCGCCTGCTATAACTTTCCTCATCGTTTCCGAGGTCCCGTTGTAAATCGCCGTAATCATGGCGTCCCTGTACAGACGCTCGACTTTGGCCCCTTTCACATACCCGATCCCACCGTGGATTTGAATTGCGCGCTCCGTTTGACGGGAGGCCGTTTCGGATGCGAACAGCTTCGCCATGGCGGCCTGACTGGCGAAAGGCAGTTCCTGGTCGTAATACCAGGCCGCCTCGTAGGTCAAAAGCCTGGATGCCTGCACTTCCGTCGCCATGTTCGCAATCATCCACTGGACTGCCTGAAACTCAGCTATGGGTTTTCCGAACTGGATTCTTTCCTGGGAGTATCTTACCGATTCGTCGAGGGCGGCCTGAGAAATACCCACGGCCTGCGCGGCGATTCCTATCCTGCCTCCGTCGATTGTCATCCTGGCGATTTCGCCCCCCTGACCCACGGCGCCAAGCAGGTTTTCTTTCGGAATCCGGCAATTCTTCAAAAACACCTCAGAGGTCAGCGAGCCTCTTACCCCCATCTTTCTCAAAGGTTTTCCGATCTCAAGACCGGGGGTTTGGGCTGGAACGATAAACGCGCTCATCCCGTCCGTTCCCCTGGATTTATCCGTCATGGCAAACACGGTGATCACGCCGGCAATCGGGGCATTCGAGATGAATATTTTGCTTCCGTTCAACACCCACTCGTTTCCTTCGGCAACTGCCGTGGTGGTCCCGGCGGCAATATCGGTCCCCGCCTCAGGTTCGGTCAGCGCGAAGGCGCCAAGCATTTCGCCTTTGCACAATGGGGTAAGATACTTCTTCTTTTGTTCTTCCGTGCCGAACTTCAGCAACGGAAATCCTGCCAGGGAATGGCACTCGACCGCAAAACCGGTCGTGGCGCATGCCCGTGTAAGCTCCTCCAGCACTATTACGTAGCTCAGAAAATCGGCGCCCGCGCCGCCGTATTCCACCGGATAGGAAATGCCCAGCCAGTCCTGTTCGGCGAGTCTCTTGATCGTTTCGGCCGGAAACCTTGGTTCCTGGTCGACTTCGTCGGCAATCGGACAAACGTACCTGTCGCAGAACTCTTTTACGGTTTGCCGAATTAACTGATGCTCTTCAGTCAAATTGAATTCCATCTACTAGGTTCCTTTCCATTGTTAATTATCTACATAGTCCTCTCTTCGGATCTCTCCTCGAATCTTCCCGCCGCTCAAAAAAGCCGCCACATTTTCCGCTGCCAGCCTGACCGCATGGTCCAAAATGCCGGGAGTAACGGAGGAGTTGTGTGGAGATCCAACAAAATTAGGCAGATCGAAAAAGGGGTAATTCACCTTGAATCGCTCCCCACTCGACGGTTCGTCCCACCACGTGTCGATCCCCGCACAGAAATCCGGATGTCGTACAAGATGCCGATAGAGAGACTCTTCGTCAATAAGAGGTCCACGGGCCACGTTTATGAGAATGGCGTCAGGCTTCATGACCGCCAACTCGCGGCTGCCGATAAGCCCCTTTGTATGAATGGTCAGGGGGATGGAGACCAGGAGCGCGTCGCTGTTCCTGAGAAGGTAGTCGAGATCGCTCATATCACCTATGAAATCGACCGGCTCCGTGGTTCGCCCGGTCGTGTTCACGGCAAGGATTCTAAGCCCGAGAGCCCGCATGATCCTGGCTGCCGCCTGACCTATCCCGCCGAATCCCAGCACACCGAACGCAAGCCCTCTCAAATTCCTGTTTTCGGTACCCTGGTTGAATTCGCCCTGCTTGAGTTTCTCGTGATTCATGCCGATCCGCTTTACCAGCGCCAGAACCATCGCCAGAATATGCTCCGCCATTGGTTCCGCGTAAGCGCCGGGATTGGAGGCAATTTTCACCTCCGGCGAAACCAGTGAAAAGGGCAGGTGCTCAGCCCCGGCCGTGATCAATTGAATAAACTGAACGCTCTTTAACAGCTCAAAATCTTCAACGCGTAATTCCTTTTCCGGGTACATCGTTATTATTACTTCGGCGCCCCCCAAAACCCCCGCCCGGTCCCCCGGATCGACATCGGACAAAAACCGGACATTCGAAGCGCCGGAAAGCACTTCCATGAAAATGTTCCGCCTGGCTTGTTCGGTGTTGAAGGGAATGAGAATTTCGGCCATATTCTAGTACCGCGACTGTTATAATAAACCGGATTCTTCGGATGCCCTCGGGCGGATCACCTGTTTCGAACGAGAAGGAGGACAAAATTGGAAAATCAATTCAAATTCTTTGCCCCCATACAGGTTCGATACGTTGAAACCGACATGCAGGGACATGTCTTTTTCGGCCACTACTTCACATATTTCGATGTGGGGTTGGTCGAATACCTCAAGGCGGTCGGGTACAAATATAACGATTTTCTGGCTGATGGAATTGATTTTTTTTATGTCAAAACGAATTGCGAGTTCAAAGGACGGGCATTTTTCGACGAGACCCTGCACGTTCACACTCGTGCAGGCAAAATTGGAAACAGCAGTTTTACTTTCGAATTCTCCGTATTCGAGGAATCCAGTGGGAGGCTCATCGCCACCGGAAGCATTGTCGCGGTTGCCGTGAACAAGGAAACCGGCAAGCCGGCGAGAGTGCCCGAGCGTTTCCGCCATGCAGTTGCCGATTACGAACAGGTGAAGGATTGACACAAACTGGCCATGGATCTTTTGCATTTACTAAAAACTCAAAACTCAAAATTAAAAACTATCAAAATCGATGCCGGCGAAATAGGTCTCTCGGCGGTCCTTCACCTGCCGGAAAAAGTTCCGGCCCCTGCGATAGTCTGCTCTCACGGGCTTTTGAGCGCCAAGGAAAGCCCCAAGTTCGTAGCCATTGGGGAGGAGATGAGCAAAGCGGGCTTTTGCGTCCTGAGGTTCGATTTTTCGGGATGCGGGGAGAGCCCTCTCAGGCCCGGCGTGAGCCTTGTCGAAGCGCGGACAAAAGACCTCGAAGCCGCAATTGCTCTTGCTCTTAAACAGCCATGGTCCGATGGAAGAATCGGGCTTCTGGGATCGAGTTTCGGCGGATTTTTGTCCCTGCTTGCCGCAAACCGGCGCCCGGAGGTCATTCGCGCGGCCGTGTCATGGGCCGCCCCTTTCGACGTAAGCAACATTCGCCCTGACACGGAACACTTCGAGGAGTTGCGATCAATTTTCCCGGGGGATTTTCGTCTTGGCTTACCGAAAGATTTGAATTGCCTTGGCAAGGCCGGCCGTGTCCTGCTCATTCACGGTCAACTCGATGAAGTCGTCCCGTGGCAAGATTCGGTTCGCATTTACGAGCGTCTCAATGACCCCAAACAGCTTCTGCTGATGCGCTCCTCGGATCATCGCGTCAGCGACGAATCATGGAGAATGCTGGCAATCCGGTCCAGCCTCGAATGGTTTCTGACGCATTTGAAATAAAGCAGCCCCTGGAAATATGGGGTGAAGCACAGGCAGTTAGTGCCTGAGCGGTTTTCAGACAACCCGGAAGGAAAACTTCATGCATTTTTTGCCAATCTCCAAAAGAAATTCCTTGCAACCCTCGGCAATGTGCCTCGTTTGTTTCATTTTGGGTCTCGCCTTGACGATGCTTGCCCTGACAGGCCCTCCGGCCCTGGCGAAACAGGCGGAAATAGACCTTTCCATCCTGCATGTGAACGATACCCACGGGCACATCATCCCCTATCTCGACAAGAGCATCGATCCCGAACGGCACGTCGGCGGGGCTGAATATCTTGCCAAAATGGTCGAACAGGAAAGGGCCGCAAACCCGGATGGTACGATTTTGCTGTCGGCCGGGGATATGTTCCAGGGTACCCCGATATCCAACCTCTTCCATGGAAAACCGGTCATCGAAATCATGAATTTCCTTCACTACGATGCGATGGCCCTTGGGAACCACGAATTCGACTGGGGACAGCATGTTCTCCAGGACATTATACATTCGGCCTCTTTTCCGGTGGTTTCGGCAAATATTTACAAAGGCGGCGGGCATATAAAAGGGGTCAAACCCTACGTGATCCTGAAAAGAAAAGGTATTCGAATCGCGGTGATCGGCCTGACGACGCCCGAGACGCGCTACAGCACCAAGGCCGAAAATGTTGCCGGGCTCACCTTCGAAAATCCGGAAAAGATTTTGCCTTCTTTGATTAGGCAGGTAAAAGCGCAAGGGGCCTCCATGGTCATAGTGCTTTCACACGACGGCCTGGATTCGGACCGGCTGCTGGCGCGGAAGGTGAGGGGGATAGATGTTATAGTCGGAGGGCACAGCCATACCGTGATAAAGGACCCGGTGGTCGAATCGGGCACGGTGATAGTCCAGGCAGGCTCTAATGGCGTTTACCTCGGGGTCCTGCACGTTTCTTACAACAGCAAATCAAAAAAGATAGTGGACTATACGAGCAAAGACGAACTCAAGCTGGTTTCACCGTCGCCGGGCTCGCAGATGGACCCGAACGTCGCGATGATCATCGATAAATATGACACGCAGGTGCGGGCGGAGTTTTCGAAAGTGATCGGCACGGCGGCGGCCGACTTTACGAAAGACCGGGTTAGGGAGAGCAGCCTCGGTGACCTGGTCGCCGACGCTATGCGCGAGTCCTCCGGCGCCGAAATCGCCTTCCAGAACGCAGGCGGCATCCGGGCCGACATACAGAAAGGGCCGATAACGCTTGAGACCCTGTTTACGGCTCTGCCGTTCGATGACGACCTGGTCTCGATGGACCTCGCCGGTGAAAAAATAACGGAACTCCTGGAAAAAACCGCATCACTCGAAAAAATCCTTCAGGTCTCGGGGATGCGGATCGTATATGACATGTCGGATCCTTCCCGTGTGAAGCTTGCAGCGGTCGAAGTCGCCGGGAATCCCATTGACCCGCGGAAAACCTACCGGGTTGTGACAAACGACTTCCTGGCGACATCGGGCGGAGCGTTCAGTGTTTTCAAACAGGGCCGCAACATCAGTTTCGGTCAACAGCAAAGGGATGCGGTAGCCGGCTACATTCGCCAAAATTCGCCGATAAGCCCCAATGTCCAGGACAGAATCATTTTCAAGAAATGAGCGCGCCCCGAATTGAGTTTGCAGACGCGCCCAGCAGGGGAGGCCGGACGGTCTGCCTGGAAATACCTGATGAGTAAAGAAACCATAAACGTTTATGTCAACGGCCGCAGAGTTGACATTTACAGGGGAATGAAGGTTAAACACGCCCTGATTGCGTACGATCAAAGCCTGTATAGGGCCGCGCTGGCCGGGGAGGTCCGGGTTGAAGATGCAAACGGGTTTTCCGTCGGCCTTGAAGGGGGCCTGTCGGACGGGGCCAGACTTTTTACTATTGCCGCGGCATGATTTGCTCTAGTGCATTGTCAAAATGTTTTTCACAAGCCGTCACCCCCGCGAAAGAGACTGTCTGCTTCGAAAAGTTCTATTTTTAGGCTGCACTTTCGAGCGGCACAAGGTTGACCTCGTAGCCCATGTTTTTTAAGCGTTTTACCAGGTAGGGCACGAGTCGTTTCGAGTTAAGCTTGTCAAAGTAGTCCTGACCGAGGTCTTTGTACTCAACATGGTCTGCTTCGAAAAGTTCGTCGCGGCTGGAAGCCGCTCCTACGAAAAATTGTGAACTTTTCATGGTTTCAGGGAGTCCCAATAGGGACATGAGCTACTGTGTCACAAAGGCGATATGCTTTGTATTTCCCCCCTTCATAAAGGGGGGTAGGGGGGATTTTGTTTCTCCAGCACTGTGTAAACTCATTAGAGCCACACTTCATCTCCCCTTGCGGCGGGAGTCAATCGCGCGAAGCGCGGTATTGGCTCTGTCGGGTTTTCCGGAGCACTGCTGAATTACGACACAGCCTCGAAAGCGGGAATCCAGTGTTTCTTCAGACACCTGAATGCTCTGAGAATTTTTCTCTCACACCTGGAACACAGCACGATAGGGGGCCGGAAGCCGCCGGATTCAGTGTGCGCTAAAGGGAGAAAAAATTTTTTCTCCCTGCTCCTTGCTCCTTGCTTCCCGCTTCCTGCTCCTCGCTCCTCGCTCCCTGGACGCGGGGGCAAAATGCCCCCGCGTCGGTTATCTAATCGTCATATGTTTTGTTGCTTGCCTGCTTCTTTTTGGCCTTCTCGCGGATCTTATCCTCGGTCCATTCCGCCGGGTCCTCGATCCGGGTGGTTTTCGGCCCCAGGTCGTAAGAGCCGGCTTTCAGGATGGCCTCGATGCCCAAGGGGGCGGTGTCCGTTGCGTTGAACACCTTGGTAAGCAGCTCAAATACAAAATCCTCCACCGCTTTGGCCATTCTTTCGCGTACATCGTGTGTCTGGCCCTGAAACTTGTTGTCAAACGGGAGGTTCAGTTTTTTGTAGTCTCCCTTCTTCAGGCCCTTTTCCTTTGCATATGCCACCATGTCGGCCCAAACCCGGTCGTCCACTCCCTGGTCCGGAAGCTTGACGAATTCGCCGTTTTCGTCCAGGAAGGCGTTGCCGAATTCATTCACCTTAACTCCCCAGGTCAGCATCTGAAGAGCTGTTGCGACATTTGCCTTGGTAGTTCGTGTCTCGTTGGCGATCCTTGCCAGACGCTTGGAGTCGTTGCCGGACGTGCCGTGCTGGGCGCCGGACATATTGTATTTGGCCAGGGCATTGTGGATGTCCTTGGTCAGGTCGACCTGGATGCCCGTCTCGCTGGCCTCGATGCCGTGGGTCGTGCCGTTATTGAGGGCGATCCAGTCCGGGAAAATGCTGTGGGCATTGAGGCCCTGGATCAGGTACACCGCCTCGGCAACCGTTGAAAGTCCTTCTTTTCCCTTGATTTCCCCCACCTCGGTCTCGTACCCCGCCCACTTCGGGAGGTAGGGGGCGAGGGTGATGTTGGCCAGAAGGTTTTCGTCATCAGGGAGGTGTGAGGCATCGATGGCTATCGAGGTAATGCCGGCCTCGAACATCGATGGAATTTCGACTTTGGCCGTTTCCAGGTCCTTGGCGCTTTGAATCCCGTAATGGTCGGCGTGTACCGCCACCGGCACCGTGATTCCCAGTTCGTTGCAGACAGTGTCCACCTGCATCGCGATATTCCAAAGATTGGTGGGACAGTAGGCCTTGGCTCCGCCTTCCGATTTAGCAATTTCCACGATGATGGCCGCGTTTGCACGCTGGGCTGCTTTGAGGGCCCCCCTGATGACCCAGTAATTTCGGCCGTTCGCCGCAATGGTCATCGCCTTGCCCTTTGCCGTCAACGCCCGGTCAATCACCTTGCCGCTCACTATCAGCGCCCTGGAATGCGGAAAAAGGCGAACGACATTCGGTGGACGGCCTGCCGCGAGCGCCTTCTCGAATTCCGGTGTTACCTTTCCAGCTTGAAATGCCATGAAATGACTCCTTTTCTCGGTTTGTTTTCAACTCTCAGCTATATGCATTACGATAATTTTGATCTCCAAAGGGTTTTGAATCATCCGACGCGAAGGCCGCGAAGAAAAACATATTATTAGACATAAGCCTGACCAAGCATTCACGCAGTCTTATCATCTTTCAAGGCCTTTGGCTTTCTTTTCTCCTTCGCGGCTTCGCGTCTTCGCGTGCAAAATTCAAAAGCCCGGACTACGGCACATCGCATCACCCGTTGGCTGCCGGGTTGTTGGGCCTGATGATCACCTTGATGGATTCCGTCCCATCCAGCACCAGTTCGAAGCCTTTAGCGATATCTTCCAGTCCGAGCCGGTGCGTGATCATGTCATCGACCTCTATCCTGCCGGACTCAATCAGTTTTATCGATTCCTCAATGTCGGGCGGCCCGCAGTAGTAAGAAGTGAGAATCCTGATCTCCTTGGTCCAAAAATCGTTTATCGGAACATGCACATCCTTGTCGGGTCCCGGAACCGCGAAAAAGACGACGGCGCCGCCTTTGTCCACGCATTTCCATGCCTGTTCCACGGCGGAAAGGGCTGAGGTGCACAAAATGACTGCGTCCGCCTTCCCATAGTTGCGGTCAGCCAGGACCCCGGAGATGTCCTTCGCCGCGTCGACGGTCAGGTCCGCTCCAGTCCGCCCGGCAAAGGCCAGCCGGTTTGGGTTCACGTCCGTTGCAATCACCCTGCATTTGCTCGTCTTCGCAAGTCTTACATGAAGAAGTCCCGACATGCCGCAGCCCGCCACCAGGACCGTTTGGCCTTCATGAATGCCGGCAAGCCGCTGCGCCCTGACCGCGCAGGCAAGGGGCTCGATAAAGGTGCTCCGGTCATAGGTCAGTGAATCGGGCAAAAGATAGGTCCCCATCTCGACCAGTGCCTTCGGGACAAGTATATATTCGGCAAAACCTCCCGGCAGCCTGACCTTTATCTCCGAACATTGTGGATAATGCCCCTCTTTGCAGTAGGAGCATTCCATGCAGGGTGCCTTGGGCGCTACGAAAACCCTGTCCCCCGGCTTGAATCCGGTCACCGAATCACCCACCTCGACCACCAGGGCGCCTATCTCGTGGCCCTGAACAAGCGGCGCCCTGGGCAGCCGGTACCATTCCACCACATCACTGCCGCATATGCCGCAGGAGATTACCTTGACGAGGATCTCTCCGGGACCGGGCCGAGGGGTCGGCACGTCTTCTATCCGGATGTCCCGGTTATTATGCCAGTAGGAAACCTTCATCTTTTGGTAACGTATCCGCCTATCGCGAAGCGGATGCCGTGCCCTCACTTTTCAGCGTTTTGTAAAGATCCAACGCCTTCTCCGGTTTCTCATTGCCGTGGACGACGGCTCGCACCGCCTGGATCATGGCCGTCGGCGCGTCCGACTGGAAGATGTTCCTTCCCATGTCCACACCCGCCGCGCCCTGCTGGACCGCATTGTAAGCCATTGTCAGGGCTTCGAGTTCCGGGATCTTCTTGCCCCCGGCCATTACGATCGGCACCGGGCAGGATGCTGTTACGGTTTCGAATCCATTGTCGATATAGTAGGTCTTGACGTAGTGAGCCCCCAGTTCCGCGCATATTCTGGTGGCCAGCCTGAAGTACTGGGCATCGCGCGCCATGTCCTTGCCCACGGCGGTCACCGCCAGAGTGGGTATGCCGTAGCGGGTCCCGAGATCCACCATCCTGGTCATGTTTATGATGGACTGCCTTTCATACTCTCCACCGATAAAGACCTGCACGGCCATCGCGCAGACATTCAGACGAACGGATTCCTCGATATCCACCGCAATGTCTTCGTTGGAAAGCTCCTTGAGTATGCTTGTTCCCCCGGAGACCCTCAGCACAATCGACTTTGAAGTGGAGGGGGGCATGATGGTCCTGAGAATGCCCCTGGTCAGCATGAGCGTGTCCGCATAAGGGACCAGCGGAAGTATGTTGATATCCACTCGCTCCAGCCCCGTGGTGGGACCCTGGAAATATCCGTGGTCGATTGCCAGCATGACCGTTCGGCCGGTTTCCGGATTGAAGATCCGCGCCAGCCGGTTCTTCATTCCCCAATCCAGGGAGCCGGACCCCTTCAGGAAAAACCCATCCGTTTTTTGCGGCATATCCGTATAGAATCTTTTGGCCTCTTTGATATCGTCCATGTCAGCCATTTTTTCCCGCTCCCTTCTGAATGACAATGCCGAAATAGTAAACGCTTGACATAAATACAGGATTTGGATGTCTCCCGCAACCGCCCGGCACGGGTGACGCAAGCACCGGCCTCTTGCGCTCGGGGCGCCCAATAAATATACGGTGCGGCCCCATTTTGTCAAAACCTCTGGGGCCGAAACGGCTCATTGCCCCGATACGCTGGCGTGGCATTCCGAAAATTGTTTGACGGCAGCCTTCCGCCCCGGCAGCCACATGATTGATGGGAACCGTCATTCCCGCGAAGGCGGGAATCCAGTGTTTTTTCAGCTATCTACACACTCTGGACCCCCGCCTGCGCGGGGGTGACGATATGTAGAAACTTTGTTGACAATGCACTGGCCGCGTGAGGCGACCAGCCGCCGCAGCAGATGATAGATCGTAAACGTGTAGGGCGCCTCGCGTTTCAGTTGCGCCGACCGGGACAGCACCGCCCCGCAGATTTCTTCCAGCTCCAACGGGCGATTGTGCTCCAGATCCACCAGCATGGACGTTTTTATCGGGTCAAAGTGGCGGATCAGCTCATACATTTCCGCGCAGTCCGCTTCGGTCAAGTCGATCCCGTCGGCAGCCGCCGCCGCCGTTGCCTCGGCCATGAGTCCGTGAACGATTTGAGACAGGCCGCTGTCCAGCATGATGGCGCCGGTGTCCAGGCCGGTGAGGGCCGACAACGGGTTTACACCGTTATTGACAATCAATTTTCTCCACAATTCGAGTTGAATATTGTCGGTCACCCGCGTGGGAATCCCGGCTTGGTTGAAAACGGAGTCCAGCCGATTGAGCAGGTCCGTCCACAAAGAACCCGCCCCTGCATTCGGCCATTGCCCCATCACCACCTGAGCCAGGCCGACCGCATCGACTACAGCGGGGGCGGTCAGGTGCGATCCGATCCGCACGGCCAGCCCTCCCAGAACCCGCTCCACCCCCAGATGCCCGGCCAGAACGGTTTCGTTGTCCACGCCGTTTTGCAGCGAGAGCACCGGTATGGGCGACCCTCCAAGGCCCTCTGCGAGCCGGACCGCTGTGGCCTCGGTGTCGGTGGCTTTGACGCAGACGATGATAAGGTCCGCTTCGCGTGGCAGGGAGGTTTGAAAAAACTGTTCCAGCGAGCAGGCTTCCACCGCGCCGTCAAATCGGAACTCGGGATGAGTGACGCGTAGCCCCCTGGTTTGCAGGGTCTCCAGGTTGATTCCTCTGGCGATGAAGGTCACCCGCTGTCCATGGGCCTGAAGCCGTGCGCCGTAATAGCCGCCAATCCCGCCTGTGCCGAGGACTACAAAATGCATGGCGCCATTCCTTTGATGGATGATCGGAAAATCAAGTCCAGCCAAAGTATCACTTGTAAATCGACATGCCCTTGGTGCTGCTGCTGAATACGTCCCGGGCAACCATAACATTCAAGCAGGCCGGCTTTCCGGATTCTTTCGCCCTGAGCAGCGCCGGGCGAATTTGCGACGGTTCGGTGACGTTTTCCCCGTATCCTCCCATCACCTCGATCAGTTTGTCATACCGCAGAGGTGAGAGTTCGTTTGCCACGCTGCCCTTTTGAGGTCCGTACTTCAGGTGTTGAACGAACCTCACCTGGTTCCAGGCCGCATTGTTTGCGACAATCCCGATTACGGGCATTTTGAAGCGGACCAGGGTATCGAAATCCATGCCGGTGCACCCGAAAGCGCCGTCACCGAAAAGGATCATGACGTCGGTTTCGGGGAAAGCGCTCTTGGCGGCAATGGCAAATGGCGTGCCGACTCCAAGCGTTCCCAGCGGACCGGGATCGAGCCATTTCCCCGGCTTTCGCGTGCGAATCACGTTCGCCGAGATTGTCACAACGTCGCCGCCGTCGGCAATGAAAATCGTGTCGTCCTCCAGGAACTCGTTTATCTCACGGGCGAGCCGCATCGGGTGAATGGGCGCTTCATCCGAAAAAAGAAACGGCCTGTCTTTTTCCAGCGCTTTGTTTTCCTCGTCGCGCAGCTCCGCGCGCCAGTCGCCGCATCGAATGCGGCCGCCGACTGCCGAGGTCAGGTCCTCCAGAACCGAACCCGGGTCGGCGCAGATCGGAACATCCACATCCCTGTTGTGGCAAAGTTCCGCGTAATCGAGATCTATCTGAATGATCTTTGCGTCCCGTGTAATACGGTCTCCATAGCCGAGCCGGAAGTCGAAAGGCGTTCCGGCGATTATTACCACGTCCGCTTTGGACAGGGCCGTTCGCCGCGAGCGGGCAAAGAGAAGCTCGGAATCGGGCGGAATCGAACCCCTGGCGGCGCCGTTCAGATAAACGGGAATTCCCGCCTTCTCCACGAACTCCGTCAGTTGCCCGGCCGCTCGGCAGTGCCACACCTGGGTCCCGGCAAGAATCACCGGACGCGAGGCGCCTTCCAGAAGCTGGGTCGCCATTTCGATAGAGCTTGCGTCACCCCGGACCCTGCCTTTGGAACGGTAGTTCCCTGGAAATCTCACATCCTGCTCCTCGACCGCGCCGTCCAGCACATCCGCCGGGATTTCCAGGAAAGAGGGGCCGGGTCGTCCGTTGTAGGCCTCCCGCAATGCAATGCTCATGTACTCCGGGATGCGCTCGGTTTCGAAAACCGTTGCGGAGAACTTGGTGATCGGCTTCATGACATTCACAACGTCGATCTCCTGAAGTCCCCCCTTCAAGATCCCTTTGAGAGGCGCCTGGCCTCCGATAAGAAGCATGGGTATTTGAGCCCGGAATGCATTGGCGACACCCGTTACGGCATCGGTCACGCCCGGTCCGGCGGTAACGGCCGCAACGCCCGGGACACCGGTAAGCCGCGTCCAGGCATCGGCCGCGTGCGCCGCGCATTGTTCATGCCTCACGTCCACAACCCTGATGCCTTGCTCCACGCAGCCGGCGTAAATATCCATGATGTGCCCGCCGCTCAGTGTAAAAAGCGCTTTTACGCCTTCCCCGGCAAGGAACCGACCTACCATCTGTCCGCCCGTAATCTTGGCCATTGGATGCTCCGGCTAGTTTGGAGTTTTTAGTTTTGAGTTTCCAGTTTTTAGTTAGCCTGTCTGCAATACATTGATTGTGTTGGAGAAATTTAGAGTTTTATAAACCCGTTCTGAGAGTCTTTCCCTCACCATGCCAAAACTGCCGACGCCCCCGGCGGATGATTCGTGATTAGACCACAGGGTGGTATAAGTTTTTAACTAAAAACTCAAAACTAAAAACTATCTAATCACTATTCAACTGCTTTTTGCCCGACTATTCTTGGCCACGCCTCCCCGCTCCTCTCCCCGTGTCGCCGCATCGGTTATTCTCGCTCCCCGCTCCCTGCTTTTTGCCGCTTCTATTTCCGTTTCTATTTCCGCTTCTTTTGCCGCTTCTGGATGCCGTTTTGCACGGCAAAACTTTTCGTTGTAGAATTGAACTGAAGACTGAAGTGATTTTTGAGACTTCGCTGGAAAGATGGATCGAGGTTCGTTTCCCGGAATTGACGTGGAGGTGGCGGGGTAGGAGTTGAACGGCCCGTTTCGATTGACAGTTATCAATAATATCAATTAATTACAAAAAATATGCTATTCTTTCTTGCTGCTTGCGGCATCAAAAATTCACTTGTAGTGAAATCAATGAGTTACGGGAGTCTCACCTGCATTTCACCTGAATTTGCAGGAGACGTTTTCCGCTTGTGAAATAGAGGTGGTTCATCCGTTTTTTTGATGCTCTTAACTAAAAACTAAAAACTGAAAACTATTATGAAAAACCTGCGCTCAAAATTCCTTTTCCCCGCGGTTCTGCTCGCTTTTAACATGCATTGCGCCTTGCCGGGCATAAGCGCTGCCGTCGATAATGACCCATACGCCCAGCCTCGCGAAGCACTGATAAAGGAGATAGAGGCCACCGCGAAAAGAGTGGCCCCTCTGGTCGGCCGTGACACTGTAAACCCCCGTGTGCTCGATGCCATTCGGAAAGTTCCGCGCCATGAATTTGTCAGCGAAGACCTCAGGTCTTCCGCCTACGATAACAGGCCTTTGCCGATTGGCCGCGGGCAGACCGTCTCTCAGCCGTATATCGTGGCTGTCATGACGGATTTGCTGGACCTGGAAAAGGAACATACCGTGCTTGAGGTCGGCGCCGGTTCCGGATACCAGGCGGCCGTTCTCGCGGAGTGTGTGAAACAGGTCTATACAATAGAGATCGTTGAAGAACTCGGGAAGGAAGCGGAAGTGAGGCTAAAGCGGCTCGGTTACATGAATGTCGAGGTTCGCATCGGGGATGGCTATGACGGGTGGAAAGAAAAGGCCCCCTTTGACCGGATCATTGTGACCGCCGCCCCGAACAATATCCCGCCCCCTTTGGTCGAACAGCTCAAGCCGGGGGGAAGGATGGTGATTCCGGTCGGCGAATCACGCGCCACCCAGCAATTGATCCTGCTCGAAAAGCAGGAGGATGGAAAAATCAATACGAGGCGGGCTCTGCCCGTCGCCTTTGTCCCGCTCACCGGCGGCCATTAGTTGGTATTGAGACCTCTATCCGGAAAAACATCATAAACATAGTCGTGCGCCGCCAGGGCTTTCTTGCCAAGCTTCCCTTGCTCCACCCGTTCGACGATTTCTTCTCGCGGCAAATCGAAGATCGCCTCCAGCATCTCCTCGCGTTGCTGCTCGTTCGCTTCCGCTACGACGAACAGCACACGGGCGCTGTGTTGAATATAGCGCGGTGAAACCAATTGCCGTTTCAAAAGTTGCATAATGATCGGCGCTTTACGGCGGTCAAAACGGCCCGCCTCGCCGCGGCGGTCTAATTCGGCGAAGAATTCCCTTGTCCATTCATTGTGATAATCGCACACCCGGTCAAACAACTCGCGGGTAAAGCGTGTCCCGGCCTTGACCGGGAAATCCTCAACCACCGGTTCGACGCCGTCTTCCGTGAGCGCCGGCCGCTTGAGATAACCATCTCTGGCAATGACAGCCTGGTGCCGGATCAGTGTCCACAGCCACGAGACATCGATTCGGTATGTTGCCAGATCGTTCATGAACCGCAGCTTAAGCTCGTAATCGTCGATCGCTGCCGCGAAGTTGCCGTTGAGAATCTGAAAACCGTAGTTGGCAGCCATGTAAAACGCGTGCTGGATGTGTTCGATTGTCACATCGCCGTTTGGCGCCCCATAGATGGACTCCCATAGTTCAGGAGTGAAAAGTTTTTCCGGTAAATCTATTGCGTCCCGGTTGATTACCCGGGGTTTGATCCTGCCCTTCGCGTCCAGTAAGCCGCGGGATTGCAGCAATTGCCGCTCCGAATCGTTAAGACCGCTCGCTGCCGTCGGAATCGGCTTGCCTTTCACGTCTATGGTTTCCACAGGGGTATCGAGCATGGACTGAAGTTGCGCCACGGGTGCCCGTAGCGGCGTATTGCCTGCGGCAACATAAGCCTCTTCCGGGCTGGCGACCCAGCTTTGCCGGTAGGCATCATAGAGCCTCCCTTTCACCCGGTTGGCAAGGACATCGTCCAGCGTGGGTTGTTGACCTTCCGGCAACGTTTCGTCAGGTACGAACATCAGGCCAAGGATGCGCTCCCGTAGCTTGTCTATGGCTATTCCGCGCAGCGCCACCGGGTTGTATCGCGAACGTCCGTATGCGTCGTTCGGCTGGTAAATCATTACGGCGGCCATGCCGCCGATCGGCGCCGCTGTGTTGAGTTCGTTATTTTTCATGCCGGCCATCAGCATCAGCAGGGCATTGTACCGCTGATAGGCGATCATGTTCGGCGAGGCCATACCGATGGATTGCGGATCGGGAAACACTCCCTGCGGATCGTCCTTCCACATCTCGATCAGGCTGCCGAGGTAATCCCAGCGGCCGACGTTGGTTCCCAACAGACGGCGCCGCAAAACCCAGGCAATCGCTGCCAGGGATAACCCCGCATTTCCTTCTTCGTACAGCATCTTGATCTTGAATGTGCCCGGCGCAACACCGATTGCTTCCTCGATTCGTGCCAGCAGCCTTTCAACTATTGCGGCTTCCTGCGGAGTCTGAAGCTTCGGGATGTAGTAGTAGACGCACGTGCCGGCGCTTTTAAGCGAATCATAATTGTTGAACGCCCACAGGACTGCTATGGCAATGATGCCGGGTGCCGGTTGACCGTCAACCCTGATGTGGTCATAGCGCACGTGGATGCTCGGCGGTCGAACAAACCGGGTCGGCCAGTTGGGCGGCGCCGTATTGATCTTGTATGCGCGCTTCTTCCCTTTCTTGGTCACCTCGTAGGCCCGGTCAGCCCATCGGCCTTCAAAAATGTCTTTGGCATTCTTCATGGCGGCAAACACACCGATCGGCTGGTCGGCGGGCGAGCCGTCCGGCTGAAAGTGGGGCGGCGACGCGTCCTCGAAGTCGGGCATGTCCATGGGGGCCGGACTGTTCAGCGCGTTGAATGCCATGTCCGGCGGGTGCCACGGCCCGGTGAGTTCCAACCCCGGGTTCGTCAAAGGATGGGCATCCTCCGGAATAGGCGCATCGTCGTTAAGGCGCCAGCGCCATTTGCTCTCCAGACCCAAAAAGTTATCGATCAAACCTTGCGCGATCTGACGAAAGGTCCAGGAATCGCCCGTAACGGGATCTGGAAACTTGTCGTCCCATTTCGGCCAGGCATATTTTCTGCGGACCGGTGCGGGGGAGTTTAACAGCGTGCGCCTCGCATTCAGGACGGCCGCGATCTCGGGGTTCAATTCGCGGGTGAGCGTTGCGATTGTGTTCTCAACGTTGACTTCTCTCCCGTTCACCCTTTTAGTCCCGAAAAGTTCCGGGAATTTCCGCAGAATGTCTTCGCGAATCATGACCTGTCGTCCTTCAATTCGATTGTTTACGGGTAGTTACACTCTCCTTTTTCAAGGATGACCGGATTATCGCGCCTGTCCGCTTCGCCAATCCCGCCCGTCTGAGGGCAGTTACACTACAAATTCCATAACGGACAAGTGCCGGTATCCGCTTCATAGACCGCACTCTTCAGCTTGTCGGGAAGATAAGAATTGGTGGCGCGCCGACACAACCCCACATCATTATATGAAATCCGAAAATGGAGAGTAAATTGAAAGCAGGGGGAGTGCCTTCCCGAGCGACCACTACCGCTTGAAAAGATAGAAAATTGCCGCGCAAGCCTATCTTCCCTCCGGTCTTCTGTGTCCGTCCGGTTTTGGCGGATGAGGGGACCGGACGGCCTGAACATCTAAGGGGAATTTCCTGTTGCCTCTGACATCTCTCAATGGTAACTTCGATACATTCCATAACCCGCACGATGTATAACTCCTAAGGGAGGTGCTGTCTATGCCCTGGTATCAGAATTACTCGGCGCTGGGCAACAGCCTTGGCCTAACCGCGCTCGTCGTATCGATCCCCATATTCTTCTTATTCTGGGCGCTGGCGGTGAAGCGCATGAAAGGGCATGTGGCAGGGGTGTTGACACTGCTGCTGACCCTGGTCATCGTAATCCTGACTTACGGCATGCCTTTGAAAATCGCAATATCGGCGGCGGCCCTGGGCATGGTCACCGGCCTGTTTCCCATCGGCTGGATTATTTTGACGGCAGTGTTCTTCTATAACCTGACGGTGGAAGCCGGGCAGTTTGAAGTCCTGAAAAGCTCGATTTCCGCGCTGTCGACCGACCGGCGGCTCCAGGCGCTGCTTATTGCGTTTTGCTTTTCGGCTTTCATGGAAGGGGTATCCGGCATGGGAGCGCCGGTGGCGGTTGCGGCCGCCATGCTGATAGGTTTGGGTTTTCCCGCCTTGTCGCCAACACTCCTCCCGTGCCCTTCGGCCCGGTTGGCGTCCCGACCAACATGATGGTTACCGTCACCAAAATTAATGCGTCGGTGATGACCAAGGCCATCGGGACCGACATGACGATAGCAGCCCTCTTTATTCCCGCTTTCATGCTGGTCGTTATGGTTGGCTGGAAGAAGGCGATGGAGGTAATGCCGGCTGCCATGGCGGTCGGCATCAGCTACGCGATAACCAATTTGATCGTTACCCATCGCATGGGTATGGAACTTCCGGCCATCATCTCTTCCTTCGTTTCGATGATGGTCCTGACGGTTTTCCTCAGATTCTGGAAGCCCGATTCCGTCTGGCGTTTCCCCGGGGAACCCGTGGTCAGACAGGAGCTGGAGACGAAGTTCACCACAGGTCAAATCGTGAAAGCCTGGTCCCCGTTCGTGATCTTGATGGCCATCATGGGGTTATGGGGAATTCCGGCGTTTAAGAGCTGGATTATCAACGAACTTCACTGGATCGTCGTCATTCCTCAATGGCCCGGCTTGCACGGCCTGGTCTATACCACGGTGCCGGGGACTAAACCGGCGATTTATGGGGCCGGCTATCGGTGGGAATTCTTTACCGCTTCGGGAACAGCCATGTTTATGGTGTCGCTGGTCGCCATGGTGATCCTGAGGATCAGTCCGTCCCGAGGCGCGAAGGTATTCGTGGCAACGTGCAAACAACTGCGCTTCGCCTTGATTACACTTTCTTCGGTTATCGGTATCGGATTCCTGGCAAATTACTCGGGCATGTCCTATACCCTGGGTCTAACCTGCGCCACCTACACGGGGATGCTGTTCCCCATCTTCTCCCCGGTCATCGGATGGCTGGGAGTCTTCCTGACCGGATCGGTCACATCCTCCGCCGCTTTGTTCGGTAAGCTCCAGCAAGTGACCGCCATGCAGATCCACATCAATCCTGTGTTGACCACTTCGGCCAACCTGTTCGGCGGAGTCATGGGCAAGCTGATTTCGCCCCAATCAATCGCGGTCGCATGTGCGGCTACGGGGTTGGTGGGGAGGGAACCGGACATCTTCCGCAAGACGCTCAAGTATTCGGTCATGCTCCTGGGGATTACGATTGTCCTGGTATTGCTGCAGGCATACGTGGTTCCGGGCGTTGTGCCTCAGGATACGGCGGCCCTCACACCGTAGGCAAATGGCAGAACTGACCGAATCAAGCCAAGCAGACTTTCCGGGGCGGCGCGACCTCCACCCGGCCGCCCAAGTCTTCGGTGCGCGTCACGGCCCTGCAATAGCCCCGAGATAAATGGCAAAACCGGATCTCACCGACTTATTCTTTGCATAAGCGATCTCGAAATCTTATGGTTTATGTGGGCTTCAGGGTGGCGGCGGCGATACGTTATTTCGGGCGTTATCCCGGTATAAACTTTGATGTGTTCATACCCCAGGAAGGAAACCGACAATGCGGATAGATTTGCTGAAAAGGCTCAGGGAACTCCTTCTGGTAGGCGATTCGCAAGGCGCGCTGAAGCTGATTGAATCTGCGATTGACGATTTCGAAATCTCAAACCGGGTCAACGATGGCGCCACGGCGCAAGGTGAGAAACGGATTTCAAACCGGGCGGAGCTTGACCCTGATCTGGCGATGAAGGAAGCCAGGCAGTTGATTGAAAAGGCGAAAATCTTCCTGCAAACGGTTGGCGAAAAGATCGCGTTCGCTGAAATCTCTAAACCTGCCGGCGCCTTTGTGGAGGACGAAAAGTACCTGTTCGTTCTTGACCTGAACGGAATCATGCTTGCCCATGGGGAAAACCAGGACTTTGTCGGCTTGGATTTTAATTCGGTCAAAGATCTGGAGGGAAGGAATTTCATTCGGGAGATAATCGAAACGGCCAATGAGAAAGGTCATGGAACAGTCAAATATATCTGGTTTCACCCTCTCACCAGAAGATACGAAAACAAGGTCGTCTATTTTGAGAAGATGGACTCCATAATCATTTGCAGCGGTATTTATATGGGATAGCATATTCTGAAAGAAAGATGCGCCCGGCGACGTCTTCGACAAGTTTAGGGGTGGTTGAGTTGTCAATTGAGAAAAGAAAAGACTTGCTCTTTATCCGCTCACAGTGCCGGATTGCCTAATGTCCCCTGCTCGGATGTCCCTGGGTCGGCGCTGACCGGTTCTTGATGAGCGAGGCCAGGTCTTCCGGCGGGTAGATGATGATCTCATTTTCCAGTAGCTTTTGAAGATAATAATCATCGGTACGGTAATGGGGGTGCATGTTCTGACGATTTATCAGCCGGAGGAAGCAACGGAACTCGGGAGCTGCTTGCCCGAGAGGTCCACTGAAGCAGGAAAAGTTAAAGGTGGAGAACTTCAGGTCATGGTAAGTAAGAAGCACTCGACGGACCCCTTCGGCTATCGTCTGAATGTCCGTGTCATCCCAATCCAGGAAATTGGAAGTACCCGGCCATACTGAATTTACCTCGTTTGCCCCTAATGGCGAGAACGCGGTGAACCAGCAGCTTGAACCTATTTCTCCCAGCCACCTTTGTCCCGATTCTCTTTCCGTCTCTATAAGATCCAGCCAGTAGCACGAGCCCGTATCCGTGTAGTAGGCAAGGCTCTTTTCAAGCAGCAGGCCATGGTGGGTCATTGGGAGCGGCGACCCTAATATCTGAAGGTGGGGATGCAAAATACTGCCGCCGGCTGGAGGCAGAAAGTTGGCGTTAATGGTAAAGAAGCCGACTTCTGGATTGGCTTTGAAGCACGCTCGGATGAAATCCAGAGATACCTTGAAAGCGTCGAAGAGAAGCGAGCCGGAAAAGTCGTCCAGGGTTCGTCCATGTTTATCGCCCACCTTGACAACCGCATGATAGGGCGCCAGAGGGAACAGGTTGGGGAATAGAACAGTCTCCCCTCTTACCAGCCGCCCCTCGGGGATAATGGTTTCAGGGTAGCGCGGCGAGGTTTCGAGCCACTTCCCATCACACATGAAGCATTGTTTCCTCGTCTCCTCGAACCGGTGATACAGGTATTCATAATCCGTTTCCGGGAAAAGGATCGAGGCCTTCCCTTTCAGTGTCTCGGGCATGATGCTCTGACGCCCGGTCAGCGGGTCCAGCCGCACCTCGATTTTTTGCCTGTCCAGATCCCCATTTTTGAGAGGATTGTGGAATTCAACCACTTGCTCCGATGCCTTGAAGCAAATCTTTGCCATCTGAATTCCTCTATAATAAGCTGCTGACGATTAGATTCTGACAAACCCGTTCTGAGAGTTTTTCTCTTACCTTTGGCTAGGCTTATGCACCCGAACCGCAATTCGGAGTCAAATTCTGTCTGAGAAACCTGGAATAATCCCGGATTACAAGAAACCATACGATGTTCAAATCCGGTTCGCAAGGAATATGTCGGCTTGAATGTCCGCAGCCGACTGGAATAGTGACGGGAATTACTCGGGGTTACTCTCGTATCCGGCATTCTCCCGGCAGGTAATCCGCCTGGTGTGTATCCATCGAAAATCAACGGTCAAAGTATTTTAACTTGACTTCAACTTCCAACGGTCATAAGTAAAAACTTCATATCCCCGTGCCGATCTGCAGGCCGGGAGGCTGCGGTAAGTCGCGATAGTGCTCAATATTGGCTACAGTAAGACCAACCACAGGGCACATACCAGATGAAAATCCCGGCAAAACTGGCAATTGCTGGAGGAGTGCTGCTTGTCGGCATTCTCGTCGTATCGGGCCTTCGGATTGTATTAAGGCCGGAAGGCCAAAAGACCGTCAGGCGGGGCGGCACTACCGCCGAACAGTCGAAGCGGGCGTCAACCTCCAATAAACCTAAGCCCCTGACCATAAACCTGCAGAAGCCCGATGCTTTGATTGTCACTCAAAGCCTTGCCCAATTTCCCAGGGATGTTGTAACCATACCTCTGCTCAAAGACCTTTTGACCGAAGATTTTCTCTACTATTACGAGGAAAACGAAGGAGGAATGAGCCTTCGCGGGACTTTGCGGCGGATCGCCTACGAGCATCAACTGAGCATCGGAGATGACGTCATCGATTACATTTTCAGCACTCCGGCCAGGCTCGCCTTCTGGAAAGGGCGAGACGGGAAGCTGGATCATTACATGTTAGTCATAGACCGAGGTCCGTTAGTTCAGGCGCTCGAACTCGTGTCCAAGGCGGTGCTGAGCGATAAGCAACTCAGCCAAAAGGGAAAAATCCAATTACCGGCCGGTGGCGAACTTCCCATCTATGAGCTGAAATTTGCCCACAAACGCAGTCTGTTTTTCACCAGCATCGGGGGCTGTCTCGCGGTCTTCTCCGACGCAGAAATGCTTTTGACCGATAATGGCGCCAAAAAGGACTCAGTCCAGGCGTTTATTGAAGCTTCCGACCCTTCCGAAGCATTCCTTCGGCGCTTCGAATTGGGACAGATCACGGCTAGGCACTCCGTCGCAGTGGCGGCGAGCTATCTCTCATTCGGATACCAGCGGTTTTTCCCCGCGTTTGAGGCGTTTCGCTTCGAATATGGAGAAAACGGCTGGACGGCTTCCGTTTTGCTCAACCAGGAGGTCTCCAAAGCTCCCGCTCTTTGGACGGCCGCACCAACCGGGGCTGCCGTATGTGCCGCTCTGCCCGTCACCCCGGAGGCCCTAACCGGAATCGTGAGTAAAATAGCGCCTTCGGATGAATTCAAGACCGTGGTCCTCTCGGTCGAATCGCCTGCCGCCATCTGCTGGTACCGTCAATCAAGGCTTTTCACCCCGGTGGTGCTCGTAAAAATGAAGGGAGGTTCCGCCAAGGACGCCCTGCTCAAGAAGATGTTCGAGAAAAGTATTGGGGCGCATGAAGCGGGCATTGCGGTTCCGGAACAGGAAAAGGAAGGGGAGGCGCCCGACAAGGACACAGCGGAGCCCCAGGGCGAGAAGCCCCGGGAGCAGACAGCCAAAGAAGAGCCTGAGGCGCAAGAGAGCTATTCCCCGCCTTTGGAGGTCCATGAAACACCATTGCCCCAGGGTGTCATCTGGTGTCGTGAGGTGAGCTCGATTGACGGGAAATATGAAAAGGCCGAAAGCTCCCATCCCGAGCGGATGTGGTCGAAGCGCTTTTTCAAGGTTACGCTCGCCCGCTGGAAAGACATTCTCATCTTCTCGCCTGACGACTCGCTGGTGGATAACGCCGTTGCGGCACTCGACAAAAAGTATCCTGCCCTCTCCGATTCGATTCCTCCGGAGGCGAACCTGAGTCTCATTGTCTTTCCGGGAGATCTTGGGGAACTCGTCCGAAGCGAGGTGTTGAAAAGCCTTCCGGAAGACAAGGAGCCGGTCTTCCGCTCCAACGTGACCAGAGTGCTCATGCCGGTTCTGGAAAACCTGAAGTCCTATCCGGCTTACGGTTTATGGACGCCGCAAGGCAGCAAGGGTTGGGAGCAGCTCCGATGGCAGCCGCTCGATTCGCACTGATCGTTGGGCTTCTATGGGCGGTGGGCGCGGCCGGGGCCGTCGTCTCACCCACGGCTCCCCCCGAGCTGGTATTAAACGAGGTGCAGTCTGCGGCGTTTCGGGCGTGGTTTGTGCGAATCGTTGAGGAGCAGGTCCAGCAGGGGCCTTCTCCACGATGGCCGCATAAGGATTGTGCCGGCCTCGTCCGGTTTGCGGTCAACGAAGCCCTGAGTTCTCACGATCCGGCCTGGCTGCAAGCTTCCGGGGTTCCCAACCGGTATTTGCCGCCCGAGCTGAACCTCACGCCCGAGCAGGCCCGGCTTCACAACAGTTGGAAGCAGACCGGAAGCTCGGAGAGAACTCCGTTTGTCACCGCCATCGAACTCATTCAGGAAAACTGTAGCTTTGTGTCGAAAGATGTCAACCAGGCGCTGCCCGGAGACCTTCTCTTTTTCGACCAGGGCGAGGACCAGCATTTGATGATCTGGATGGGGAGCTTCATCGCTTATCACAGAGGATCCGCAACCCAAAAGGATAACGGACTCAGGTCGGTCGGTCTCGACCAGCTACTACACTGGAAGGATGCAAGGTGGCAGCCAAGGAACGAAAATCCCAACTTCATTGGTATATTCCGTTTTTCCTTCTTATCGCGCTAGCTTGTAACGCCCTGGCCGGCGATATCGACCCCAGCGACTACCGGCCGTTCTCGGGCAGCAAGTTCTTTCTGCTTGCCGAGTCCAACTTTTCCTCGGACGAAAATGCGGTGGTCCGGCTCGAGGCCAAAAGCGGCAATGTAATGGTGTACTCAGGGGTGGACATGGTCGTATACCGGGTGCCGCAACCGGTCGATTTTCTCAAAAAGCAAAAGAACCTCCACCGGATTCGGGTCGAAGGAATTCCGAAGGAGGAGGGGCTTGCCAATGCGCTCGGCTATATCTGGGATTCGGAGTACAAAGAATCGCGCCTTGTGGCGCAGCGGGTGTTTTCCTACACCGCCCGTTCCAACGTGGTGTCTGAGGCTCCGGAGCTCAGCCAGACACCGCCTTACTCTTATAGTACCGAATTTGACAATCCTCCGCAGTTCAAACGAATGCCCCAATTCGAGTTTGTCGAGGGCTTTCGTTACCCGCTTGCCGAGGCCGAACCCATCGAGCCTCCCAGTGTGAAGTTGGAAGGGAGCAGCCACAACTTCATCGAACCCCGGCAGGGGAACGTCAAAATTCCTCTCGGTACGCTGAAACCGGGACTCTACCTGGTGGAAGCCTATGTCGGAGGGTATCGGGCCACCACCCTGGTTTTTGTGACCGATAATGTCTCGATCACCAAAATATCCGGCGAGCAGATACTGGTGTGGACGGCAAACAGAAAGACGGGAGAGCCGAGCGCGGGGGCTCAGGTGCTCCTGACGGACGGCGTGGGGACGCTCCAGAGCGGAACAACCGGTCCGGACGGCGTGTTCATCATGAAAAAGAAGAGCCCGGAGCGAAGCTACGTGATTGTCAAAGATGATCAAGGCGGTGTTTTTGCTTCGGAAAACTACTACTACGACACCGAGATATACGCGACCAAGCTCTACGCCTTCACCGACCGGCCCCTTTATCAGCCCGGCGATACGGTGCATATTAAGATGTTCGGCCGCTATTTTCAGGATTCACAGCGTTCGGTTCCTTTGAATAAAGGGGATGTGAAGGTGGCGGTGCTCGACCCGACAGGGAATCCGGTCACAACCGTCACCTGTTCCATAACCGGGCGGGAGGGTGGCGACACCTCGTTTCAACTGCCCGACCAGGCCATCCCGGGAGGCTACACGCTACAGATGGGATATGCGGAAGCGTTCTATACGGGCTCGTTCCGTGTGGCCCGCTACTCCAAGCCTCATTTCGACATCGACATCGCCTTTGACAAAAAGGAATTCAAAACCGGTGAGCCGATAACGGGGACGGTTCGGCTCGCCTACCCGGGCGGGCGTCCGGTCGCGGGCGCCCAGGTCGATATTTCCGTGCGGGCGCAGTCTCTAACCATGGTTGAGCACGAAGTACGCTACGAAGGGCTTTTCGCCGCGAAACTGATCCAGGTGAGACTGGCCTCGGGACCGGACGGTTCTGCAGCTTTTCAACTGCCCCCGGCAAAAGTTCCGAGCCGCTATGTGGTGGGCGCTATCGCCTCGGACGGCCCCACCTACCGGGTACGAGCCTCGAAGGAACTGCTGATTCAGGCCGGCGCCGGCGTTTACTCCCTGAAAACTCCCAAGCGGTTGACCCAGCCCGGTGAACGGGTGGAGTTCACGATTCAATTGCTGGGCGGCTCGGATGGAGCCCCCGCCGCCTGGGAAGCGGTGCGGCTTGAAGACCAGAGCGTTTTTTCGGACTCCGTCTCCGGAGACAGAATCAGTGTTTTGTTCCCTCAATCCGGTTCCTACACCGTTCGTTTGAAGGACGCCAAGGGCGAAATCATCGGCAGCACCGAGCACTGGGTGGAAGGCCCCCAAATAAAAAGCCGGCCTGGAAGCATTTCCATCGTGCTGAACAAGGAGGAGTACTCCTACGGCGAAAAGGCGCTTGCCCTGATCTCCTTTCCTGAGGAGGTCGAAAACGCGCTTGTCACGCTCGAACGGGATCGGGTGGAAAGCTACGCCCTTTTGAAGACCGGCTCTAGTGCCGTTCAGCTGAAGCGGGAAAATAGCCTGCAATGGAGCGCCGTCATACCGATCACTGAGATGCATCGACCCAATATCACCCTTTCGGTGCTCTACGTGCGCGACGGTTCCTATGTGTTCCAGAATAAGGGCATTATCGTCACAGTGCCTCGCGTGCAGATAAGTTTCAAACCCAACAAGGAGACCTATCTTCCCGGCGAGACCGTGACCGTAGACGTGGAGACGCGGCTGGAAGGAAAGCCGGTGAGTGCCCAGCTTGCCGTGGGTGTGGTCGATGAAATGGTATACGTTCTCCAGCCGGAAATCGCCCCGGATATAGCCGAGTTTTTTCACCATATCCGACACAACCAGGTAAAGACGACTTCGAGCTTGAATTTTCACACCTACGACGTGGCCACTTCATCTGAAAGCCAGGGGCAGACTTCGTCAAGCGAACGTCCCCTCAAAATGCTCGACCGCCCGCGCCGCGAAAACATCGATACGGCGGCGTGGTTTCCGAATCTCGAGACCGGAGCCGACGGCAGGACGAGATTCACCTTCATTATGCCGCAATCGCTTTCACGCTGGCGGATGACCGGGCGTGCCATGACGCGCGGGGGAAGCGTGGGCCAGAAGACTGCCTACGTGATCTCATCCAAGGATTGCTTCCTGAAATGGAGCGGACCTGCGGTGTTCCGCCAGGAAGATGAGCCCCGGATCCAGGTGCTCGGCTTCAATAATGGTGCAGAACCCATATCCGCCGAGTTCGTCGTGGAAGGTATCGATCCTCAGGTGCGGGAAGCGGTCTCCCTGAAACCCGGCGTCAATTACCTGCAGTTCGCCTTCAAGGCCGAGCGGGATGCTCTCATCAGGACGTCTCTGATTGTGCAGGGCCGGGCGGTCGACACCCTGGAGACGGCGGTCGCCGCGGTTCCCAGAAGCTGGGCGACCACCCGTTTGGTTCACCTTGACCTCGATCGGCCGATATCGACTGTTCCGGTTCCCGAAGGCGCCTCCGACATTCGTTTGAGTCTGGCCGGGAATGCCGCCGAAAGATTCCTGAGCGTTGCGGATGGACTCCTCGATTATCCTTTCGGCTGTGTCGAGCAGACCGCCAGCCGGCTTATTCCGTTGAGCCTTGCCTACGAACAGATAAGAGCGCTCGGCCTTTCCCAGAACGTTATCGCGAGGCTGCATTCGCAGATTGCGGCCAACCGCCTTCGCCTGGTCCAGATGGCAGGGCCGGATGCGACTTTCGGCTGGTGGGGCGACCTGACCCACGGCAGTCTGTTTCTTACCGCTTATGCCTACTACGCAGATTGGAACGCACTGCGGGTCATGGGGCTTGAAGCGCCTCTCAACCACTGGGAAAAGCTGCTCGATATCTACAAAAAACAGGGCGATAGGGAAGATCTGCTCCACAAGGCGATCATTCTATGGCTTGCCAAAGAAATGGGCCTCCCGACCAGGACGCTTTGGGAGGGGGCCGCGGACCAGGCCGTGAAGAGCGAGGCCGAACCAGGCCGGGAGGAGGCGCCCTCTCCACCCGGTGCGGCGAATCTTATGGAGCCTTCTCCGACTTCCGATTTCCGCGATATGGCCCTTGTGCTCCTGGATCTCACGGCTGAACCCTCGGCCCCCAAAGCCGAGCTTCACGTCCTTGCGGTCAAAAGCCTGGAGCGCTTGGCCGGCAGCAAATACCCTCTGGCCAAAGCTTTGTTGCTCATGGCCACCCCCCCGTCGCAGGCGGGTCGGGGAGACCAGGCCCGGGCTGCGGAAATCCTCGGTTCGCTTAGTCCCGAAAGCGCTACCATAGATCGGGCGGTTGCACTGCTCTTTTTGCGCAAAGCTCTCAGTGCAAAGGGCGGTATAAATGCGGTCGATCTTTTCGTTCCCGGTGATGCATGGAAAAAGAGGCCCTCCCGCCTCGATGCCCCCGTCTGGCATTGGCAGGGCCGATCGGGAGAAAACGTTACGATAGAATTGAAAGCACCGCCTGCCAAACCTGTACAGGCTAATCTGGCCTATGAAACAACCACGGAGGAGGAATCCAGGCTGCCGGTCAAGATCGAGCGGCGGCTTTACCGCTTGCTTTCGGAACCGATCAATAAGGATCATCCTCCCACCGATGAGGATGGGATCCCTTTGCAGGCTCAATACAAGGCCGTCCAGGTGGAAAACCCGGTGCGGGTCGATGCCGGCGAGCTTTATTTGGATGTAATCGCCATTTCGCCTCCCGAGAATACGGTTTACAGGTATGGGGTGGTGGACGTGGCGCTGCCTCCCGGCGCCGATACGGAACCGATGCCCTGGGGTGTTGCAATCACCGGGATTGAGGGAAGTCCTGAGAGCAGGTCGTATCCCGGCTTTCAGTCCTATGCCGTTCCGGTCGATGAACTTAATGGGCCGATGGTGTTCCAGCAGGCGGTTCGTTTCTCTCAGCGAGGTTCGTTCAATATGCCGCCTGCTCGCTTTTTCAGAATGTATCAGCCGGAGGAGAAGGCTTTTGAGTCAGGGGCTTATGTCGGCCGAATCGAAGTGCATTGAGGAAAGCGGGCCCGTATTAAGGATGCGGGCAAAGCTGATGTTTGTGGTCTTTATCATCTCGATTGCGCTTGTTTCGAATGTCTCGAGTGCTCAAACGAAACAGCGCGATTTGCCTTGCGAGTGTGATGAAGCCGTCCAGTCGTGGCTTTCGCTGCGGGCTGAGAGCTGGGACCGGAGTCTTGAGGGCGTGGAGGGCTACGAGAAACCCGAGGCGGTTTCCGTGTGCCTGATTCATCGCGGCAGGCCTCATGTCGATTATGCCCATAACCGTATCTTTCTCAGGAAGGTCGAAAAGGGTGAGGATACGTTGACTCTGGTGCACGAATACCTTCATCTTGCTTTTAAAAATCATCCACGGGCAAAGGATGAGCTGTTTATCGAGAATATGGCAAGGACTTTGTTGCTTGACGGGGAACGATAATGCGGCAGGCATTGGTCAGGTGGATTAAGGCGGCGGCGCCGGCCTTCAGTCTTTTGATGGTGCTTCCGGGAATCGGAGCGGCGGCGAGCTTTGACTGTTCGAAAGCCGGAACGCGGGCCGAGAAGATGATCTGTGCGGACTCGAAACTCTCCGGCTTGGACGAGCGGTTGAGCGAGGTATTTCAGAAGGTCGTGAAGCAGTCGGCCGGCCAGGAAATTAAGCTCCAGCAGAAGCGGTGGATATCGGAGGAACGGGACCGGTGCAGGGATGTGGCCTGCATGTCTGCGGCCTACAAAAAGCGGATTGCCCAGCTTGAATCCGTGGTTGCCACGACCGAGGAGGTCATGAGGATCATCATCGATACTCCGAAGAGCGGCTGGCGCAATTCCTACGGCGAACAAGTGCTCTATACCCAGAAAGTGAGTTACCCTCCTTCGTCGGTTGAAACCCAGGAGGAACAGAGCAAATCGGCGGTGATCGAAGGAAGGGTGACCATGACGAGCCCGGACGATACGGACCCTTTCAAACTCATCGTAAACGGTATCCCGATGCCGCTCCGCGTCGAAAACGGGGCGTTCAGCAGGCCCTACTCATTCTCCGCCGGGTCCAACAACGTTGAAGTTCGCAGTCCGGACGGCTCGTCAACGGCCAGGGTCCAGTTCTACGAAGCATACGCTGAAAAAATTAAACCCAAGATCCGTGTCATTCTATCCTGGAGTACCGATCACACGGACCTGGATCTTCATATGGTAACGCCGGATGGCGAGCATTGTTTCTATGGAAACAGGGTGCTTAAGAACGGAGGCGCTCTGGATGTCGATGTTACAACGGGTTACGGGCCGGAAATATTCGCCACTCCGACAGGCCTGGAAGGCACCTACCTGATCTTTGTGAACTATTACGGTGGAGCGGCGAAGGGGGAGAGCGAAGGAGATCTGACCGTTGCAACGGTATCCGTTATCCTGAACGAGAACACTGCGGATGAAAAAGTGCAAACCTTTACCGTCCCCGTGCGCGACCCCGGAGAGCTATATCTGGTAGATCAATTTGTTTATCCTTGATTGGTGGGACAGGGCAACAACCGGCCTATCCGGCAACATACCCCAGCCGGAACGACACTCCGGTTGAAGAGTGGATTGGTGCGTCAGACCCCCAATAAAACCGCCCGTTCAGTGCAGGGTTGATTCGGGTTCATCGAATCTCAAGCTCAACGATACGTCGTCGCTTACAACGGTCCTGACCTTGTATGGCAAGGTTCTGAAGAGTTTTATCATTCTGTGGTTTTCTATAGATGTGTAGGCACAAAGACCAGCGATTCCATTCTCTTTGGCAGCCTCGGCCAGTTTGGCGAGGAGAACCCTCCCAAGTCCTTTCCCCTGCCAGTCCTTGTTGACGGAAAAGGCCACTTCCGCCAAGTTCTTTGCCTCTTCCAGGTGATATTCACCAACACCGACGATCTTCTCGAAGTCCACCTCCCCAACCACGGCAACCACGGTAAAGCTCTTGATGTAATCAGTCAGGGAGATACATTCCACTTGCGTCTGCGGGAAGCACGTTCTGGATCCGAAAAACCTTGAAGTAACATCCTCACTGTCAAGATTATAAAAGTGCTCCTGAATCAATCTTTCATCTGTCGGTTTTGTCGGCCTCAGGGTGATCGGCTGTCCATGTAACTCCACGGTTTCCACCAGTCTTACCGGGTATATGCCGTGAATGGATTCTTTCAGGGTGCGTTCGGGCCCGAGCAGACCCATCTTCTTTGCCTCATGGAAAAGCTCTTCGCGAAAACCGGGGTGGGAGATGCTGATCAGGGCCAGAGCCCTTTCCTGGTAGCTTTTCCCGAACAGGTTCACCGCTCCGTACTCGGTAACCACATATTGGACTGTTCCTCTTGGAACCACTACGGCGCAATCGCCCAGCTTTGGGACGATCCGGCTCTTCCTGTCCTCCGCGGTCGTTGAGGTCAGCATAAGGATGGATTTTCCGTCTTCGCAGAATGATGCCCCTTTCATGAAATCGAGTATGCCCGTTAGACCCGAATAATAATTAACCGGGAGGGCATCCGCGGCCACTTGGCCGGTAAGGTCGATGGCCATCGCCGCGTTCACGCAGACCATCTTGTTATGGCGGCCGATAATGCGGGGATCGTTTACATAGTCGGAGGGGTGAAACTCAACCGATGGATTGTAGTGCAGGAACTCATAGAGATCCCTGGTCCCAATGGCAATGCTTGCTATCAGCTTTCCGTCGTTGAATCCCTTTTTGCGATTGGTAATGACGCCCCTTGAGACCAGGTGCATCATGTCCGTTGTCAGAAATTGTGAATGGACGCCCAGATCGTTTTTATCGGTGAGAGCAAGAAGTGTAGCTCGTGATGTTGTGCCAAGACTCACCTGGATAGTGGACCCATCGTCGATGAGATTAGCGATGTGCCGCCCGATGACATCGGCTTCATCGGACTCGGGGAGGGCTTCGATGGTGAGAAGATCCTCGTCGTACTCCACGATAACATCGACATCGTTTACATGTATGAAACTTTGGCCGAGCACCCAGGGCATCCTCGAATTCACCTGAACGATGACAAGGTCGGCGGAAAGTGCAGCGGACAAGGTTACATCCACTGAAACGCCCAGGCTCATCCACCCGAAATCGTCGGGAGGGGTCACCTGGATTAGAGCCACGTGCAAGGGGAGCCTTCTGCTTTTGAACAGGCGGGGCACTTGGGAAAGATTGATAGGAGTGAGAAATCGCATGTTCTCGACCAGTTCTTTGGACATTGCCGAGCCGAGATAAAAGGACCGTATGTTCATAGACTGACTGAGTGTTCTATTAGCGATGGATGTGAGAGGCGTGCTCTCCAGCGAAAGAAGACGTACTATTTCAACGTCGGAAAATGATGCGGCCGCATCGTACAAGCCACGCACCAGACATTGCGGCTCACCGCAGGAAGACCCGATGAAAACCCTTTGCCCCGATTTGATTAAGGAGATTGCCTTCTCGACACTACGGATTTTCTCGGCATAGCCGTCTGCCCAGTAGCTTGTAATTGTCATGTGAAATCCTCACAGGATTCCTGGTTATAAATTGCGCTACCTATTAAAGTCCTTGTGCCATCGGAATCGATGTATCTGCTTGGAAAAGCATTAGGAATCAGATTCAGAGCGCTTGCGGGGATGTCAATGTAGAGCGAGAAAGCACGATTGAGGCTAGAGTTTTAAGATATCATTCCCTCATGACCGAGTCAATATGTGAGTTTGGTTAAGGGCTGTAAGGTTCGAAAGAGATTACGGCAAAAAAGCTTAACGGCCGCCGTTCCGGGCCGGAATGACCTGCGTTGAAGAGCGAATATCTGCTTTGAGCCTCCATATGTGAGATCTGCTTTTCCGCTTCAGCTTTTGGCAAGGAGGGTATAAGATTGAGATAAGGCCTTAAGTGACCTTCATAGCAAGTGGCATCGAGGTAAAATGCTAAAGCCCTGCTGCAAGTAACCCGAAATTAATAATGTGGGAATCAAGAACTCTGTTCGGTCTTCGGCATTGGAGATTCCGCGCGCAAACACATTTGGAAGTTCAAGCCAGTACGTGATGGCGTAAATTAGCGTAACGGAAGACTCCAAATTGCAGCCCCAATATTAAGCTAACTTGCGTAGATTAGAGTGAGCTTCTTCTGGTGATCCGGAATGATTTTAATAACTTCATTGGTTATCAACCGTGAGAGACCTTTATACGGCCCGAAGGCATTGGATGGTTTTCTGAAGGAGAGATTTTCGAGAGTTTCATCGTTTGGCTCTCGACGATGAATCTGGTGCTTATATCAATTCTGAGATATGCGGTGGAATATGAGGAATATGCTAAGAAAATGCAGCGCGATATGGCTTCAGTTTATCGGATTTGCCTTATCGTTAATCCTGATTGTGTCAGGAATCGGGTATTTCGTTACAGTCCGGGATTACAAACGTTTCAAGATGGAAGCGGAACAACTGCGTGAGGAATATATTGCGGGGCAACGGCGGCAGATTAAAGAGCAAGTGGAGCAGGTCGTAGATTTTATCCAATACAACTGCGCAAATGCGGAGGAGCGGTTAAGGAATAGTGTTAAGCAGCGGACTTATGAAGCTTTTGCCATCGCCACCAGTCTTTGGCAAGCGAATGTCGGGAGAGTAAGCGAGCAGGAATTACGAAATATCATCACCAGCGCTCTTCGCCCCATAAGATTCAATCATAACCGTGGGTACTTTTTCGCAACTGGTTTAGACGGCGTGGAGATCCTTTTCGCAGACCGGCCCGAACTGGAAGGGCAATCGATGCTCGAAACCCGGGATACGCGTGGCCGATACGTCATACGCGACATGATCGAGCTTGTTCGCAAGGACGGTGAGGGCTATTACCAATATACATGGACCAAACCGAACGCTCAGGGCAAGGATTTCCGCAAGATTGCCTTCCTCAAGCATTTTGCGCCCCTTAACTGCTTTATCGGTACCGGTGAATACCTGGACGACGTGGAAGAGGATATCCGTAAAGAGGTTCTCGATCGCATTGGCAAGATTCGGTTCGGCAAGGAGGGATATATCTTCGTAGTCGGATTCGATGGCGTCACTCTGATGAATGGCGCTCAGCCGGAGTTCATTGGAAAAGACATATCGGAACTGGCCGATCCCAAAGGCGTCAAGGTATTCAAGGAGGAGCGCAGAGCGGCCGAGAATGCGGATGGCGATTTTATTCAGTATGAATGGCAGAAACCTTCCACAAAAGGAATCCGTACAAAGATCTCCTTTGTCAAGGCATTTACTCCATGGGAATGGATCGTCGGCGCGGGGATCTATACGGATGAAATTGAGCCGGCCATCAGCGCCATGGGTGCCTCCGCCAAAAGAGAGATGCTCAAAGACTTGTACCGCCTATGCCTTAGTCTGGCAGTATTGTTGGTGGCGGGGCTTTCGATCTGGTTTCCTATTTCACGCTATTTCAAAGGGCAACTCGATTTATTCATGCATTTTTTCAAAGAGGCGGCGGCCGGAGGAAAGCCGATTGACACCGAACGGATATTCTCGAATGAATTGAAGCTCTTTGCGGAGTCTGCGAACAGAATGCTTCAGGAGCGGCAAAGGGCCGAAGAAAGTCTTAAAGAGAGCGAAGAGTTGTATCGCTCCCTTGTCAGTCTATCCCCCGACTCGATCGCGATGGCGGATCTGAATGGTTGTCTTGTCTTCCGTTCGCCAAAAGCCACGCAACTGTTTGGGTATTCGCCTGATGACAATTTGATTGGATACAATCTCTTGACCTGGGTTGCCCCGGAAGACCATGAGAAAGCCTCCGCGAATATACGGCATCTCCTGACGGAAGGGACTCTGATAGACAGCGAATACATGATGCTCAGGAAAGACGGGACCTGCTTTACCGGAGAGGTCAATGCCGCGGTAATTCGTGCCCCTGACGGCAGTCCGATGAAAATGATCATGATCACCCGTGACATCACGGAACGCAAGAGGGCGGAGGATGTACTGAAAAGAGCGGCGGAGGAACTGCGGCTTAGCGAAAGGCGTCTTCGCAGGGCGGAGGTGGCGGCCCGCTTCGGCAACTGGGAGTTTATTTTGAGGGAAAATAGAGTGACTGCCTCCGAGGGTGCGAAGATTATTTACGGGGTGGAGGGCGGTGAGTGGACCATACCCGCAGTTCAAGAGATCGCCCTTCCGGAGTATCGAAGTATGCTCGACCTGGCCCTCAGTGGACTCGTCAAAGAAGGCAAACCCTACGATGTGGAGTTTAAGATCCGCAGACCGGTCGACGGGAAGATAATCGATATCCATTCCATAGCGGAATATTCTCACGAAAACGAAGTAGTGTTTGGTGTCATACAGGATATCACCGAACGCAACCGGGCCGAGGAAGAGAAAAGGAAGCTGGAAGAGCGCCTGCAACGCGCAGAGAAAATGGAGGCTTTGGGCACCATGGCAGGTGGTGTCGCACATGATCTCAATAATGTTCTGGGCATCATTGTCGGTTATTCGGAGTTGATTCTTGTTAGGGGTGAGGTGTCAGGCTCGGCAGAGTCACATGTAAGGGACGTTTTGAAGGCCGGCCAGAGAGCCGCCACGATCGTCGAGGATCTCCTCACCCTGACGCGAAGGGGGGTTTTGAGCAGGCAGGTCCTCAACTTGAACAACATTATTATGGAATGTCAGGAATCGCCCGAATTTGCGAAACTGCTGTCTTATCACCCGAATGTGCATGTCAGGACGGATCTTGAGGCAGACGTCCTCAATATGTCGGGTTCTTCCGTCCATGTTGAGAAGACTTTGATGAACCTGATTTCCAATGCGGCCGAAGCCATGCCGAACGGCGGCGAGATAACCATCAGGACGAGGAGCCGGTATCTGGACAAGCCCGTCTCGGGATACGATGAGGTTAAGGAGGGGGACTATGTTGTTCTAAGCATCTCTGATACGGGGGAAGGCATACCGGCTGATGACCTGAAGCGCATCTTCGAGCCGTTTTATACAAAGAAAGTCATGGGAAGAAGCGGAACCGGCCTGGGGCTGGCAGTGGTTTGGGGTACGGTGAAGGACCATCATGGGTACATCAACGTCGAGAGTAATGAGGGGAAAGGAACGACCTTCACACTGTATTTCCCGGTGACGCGCGAAGAATTATCTCCTGAAGAGGTCTCGGTATCGGCTTCTGCGTATATGGGGAACGGTGAATCCATTCTCGTTGTGGATGATGTTAAAGAACAGCGCGAACTTGCCTGCGCGATGCTCAAGAAACTGAATTACACCGTGGTCACGGTTTCCAGTGGCGAGGAAGCCGTGGAATACATGCAGGATCACGAGGTTGATCTGGTTGTTCTGGACATGATCATGGACCCTGGCATGGACGGACTGGATACCTACCGGAAAATACTTGGACTCCATCCTCATCAAAAAGCCGTAATTGTGAGTGGTTATGCCGAAACGGAACGGGTAAAAAAAGCCCAATCCTTAGGCGCAGGCGCCTACGTCAAAAAGCCATATGTGCTTGAAAAACTGGGATTGGCTGTTAAGAAGGAACTTGGCCGGTTGGCGTGATCTTCCGCCGTCAAGCGAATGAACCGGAATGATCTAAGGTCGGATTCGAAAAGCAGCTTAGTTGACGACCTTCCACGGTTCAAAGCACGGGATTTTCGACACCACGCGGAACCTCACGGGCATTTCCCGCACCTTCCCGCCTTCCTCGGTCCAGATCGAAAGCACAAATGTCCTGCCGCTATCCGATTTTGCGGGGGGCCGGTCAAAGCAATCAACACTCAGGTGCATAAAAAACGGGCTTTCGGTATCATTCTCGAACAGGATCTCGATACCGTCGTCGCGGTCCTGTTCCGGCCACGGCCCTCTCGATACGATCGCCATTTTTGCCTTCATTATCTCCGGCAAAAATTTCTCCTCATACGATGTTGGAACGAGCAACCTGAACGCGTCCGCATTTATGCTGACGTAAAATTGCCCGGCCTCTTCTATCGGTAATTTCCAATAGTTGGTGCTGACGATATCCTGCCCGTTGTTTTTGATCTCGATTATCCCGCCCTGTGGCGAATCCCCGGAATGGCGCTTAAAATCGGACGGCCCGGTTTTTGATAGATCGCTCATAACTCCTCTCCCGTCCCTCATTACGACTGAGAAAGCCCCGCATCTTCCTGCTCAGGACCAGAGTGTACAATTGTCCCACTGGAATGCACAAGGAAAACGCAAGTGGGACTGATTTTTTCGATTCCGGGACACACCTCCTCCTCCACGGTTGGTGAATGCGAATCGCAACGCTCTGACAGGGAGGCATCAGGCGAAGAGGATAGATGGTAACGGATTTTAACCGCACTGCCCGGTTTCAATGTTTCTGTGTTTTCCGTATAGAGCATTTATGCAATAATCGATTGATCCGGACTGGACAGCCAGTGTTCGTTTCGTCATGTGCGAGGAGTCAGGCATGAAGCCGGTCATTGCATTCGCCAACCACAAGGGTGGAGTCGGAAAAACCACGTCGGCGGTGAGCATCGCATCGGTCCTTGGGGAGATGGGCAGGAGGGTGCTGGTCATCGACATCGACCCCCAGGGAAGCGCAAGCCTGCATTTCGGAGTCAGTGACGATGGGATGGAGTTTTTGCGCGCCTTGCGGAGGACGGTTGCGTTGCCTGTGCTTCCAACCGCAGCGGGAGGGGTTGATCTTGTTCCTTCCGGCCCCGCGCTTTCCGAGGCCGCGCAAGGTTTTAGCGGAATACTCGATGCGCAGCTCCTGTCCCGCTGCCTTTCGCGGACCCAGGGCGACTGGGAATTGATCATAATCGATTGTCCGCCGGGTTCCGGAGTTCTCACCATGGGCGCTCTCAGAGTGAGCCGGCATGTAGTCGTTCCAATCGAAACCAACCGGCTTGCGCTGAACGGCCTGGACCAACTTATCGAAACACTGAGTTCAATACGCTGGGAAAATCACCAGCTTGCGATTCTGGGGGTCATCGCGTGCCGCGCAAACCCGAGGCGCCGGATCCACAAAGAAATCATGGCCGGTTTGGAGAGGCGATTTCCCGGCAGGATAGCTCCACTCGTGCGAGAGAATGTGGCCCTGGCGGAGGCGCCCGCTCACGGGCAGCCGGTTAATCTGTATGCGCCTTTCTCACATGGGGCCGAAGACTATCGCCAAGTGACGCGGTGGCTGTTGGAGTGCCTTGAAAGTACCTGAAAATAAGCTAATGGCGATAGATTTTCCTAGTCGCCCCGTCTCGCTGTAATTGACACAGGACGTCCGGGACCCGTGGGGTGATACACCGGCACGCTGCTATTCAGCGGAAGATGGACATCCCTAAGCCTTCCGATTAACCGCTTCTTCAGTTGACTCGGCTCGCTTTCCCGCACGGTCCCAGTCAGCTCTAACGTACTCTTTTATCTGTCTTGCTTTCTCGGAATAGAGATTGATGCCGTCGAAATCGGGCTGGGAAAAGACTTTTTGCATCAGTAATCCGTCTGTATCAAACCAACGGGGAACGTAGCCGCCCAGGAAATAACCTCTTTCCCGGAGCAACTCCACTCCGTTTTCATTCCAGGGAGCGTCCAGGTTGATAAAGAGCTGGAACACAATTATGCCGTCTCCCACAGCTTTCTTCTCGAATCGGTTAAGGACAGACTCAAAATCAGGGCCCATTCTGACAACGTTGGCGCGAGCGACTCCGGCGTGACCGAAGTATTTCACTCTCACGTCGCTTTCGCAGTCAGAAGGAACGCTTCCCCGGCACCGTTTGATTGTTCTGGAAATACTACAGTCCTCAAGTATCCGTTCGATGCTTTCCCGGTAGATCTGAGGAATGAAAACTTCGTGGGGCCGGTCATTAGACGAGCGGAACTGCATCAGACATGATACGCGTCCCGATTTGCCCGTTTCCTTTTCGTAAACCCCAGCCGGCATGAGGTCCACCTCGAGAGCGACATCTTTCATGCCGATAAGAGCAGACGATTTCTGAGTTGTAACGTGATTGCAGACTGCCTCGCCAAAGATTCCGTCGGCGCGGATGAATTGGGTAAGCGACTCGGAAATGTACTGGTTGATCTTGTAGGCGGCAAAAGTCTCCCGGTAGTTCTTCAGCACGATGTATTGGCCGATTTCAAAGAGCCCGCTGGAAACGGGCGAGCTGCGGTACAGCGCCCCATGGGCAACAATGTCGCCTTTCGGCGTCCGGGCAACCACCGAATGAATATTGCCCCTGTGGTTCTCTTCGATTATGCGTTCAGGAATGTAATAGGTATCAAATGGATAGTCGGGGCCATAGATGGCGTAAAACAGGTTCGCAATCCCCGTGGCATCCGCTGGTTTGAACCGGTCGACTTGAAACTTCTGGCCCGATTCAATCGGGATTTCATGATTTACACGCATGTTGGCTCCAACCCAAACTCAATCTTTCATTACAAATGCGCCAGACTACTCCTTTTCAGGCATTCTATTTGAGTTTTTGATTCAGAAACAACACAAACTCATTGATGGTCTTGAGCTTGGCGGCATCTGCGTCCGATAGATCGACGCCGTATTTTTTCTCGGTAGCCACTGCTATAACCGGCAGATCGATTGAATCGAGCCCTTGCCTGAAAAGCGGAACATCAAGCTTCAACCCGCTGACTATCTCCGGATTGATCCCGGCTTCCTTCATGATGGCAATGATGTCGGATACTGTAACGGCCATGCTGTCCTCCGGTTTTGGGTTAACATTGCGGCATTTGTGTTAATGGAACAGTGATCTTCCCATTCATATCCATAGGTTGCGGAAATTCAAAACCTAAACAGACCCTCGAACTAAGTTCTTAACTTAAACCTCTGGATTTTCCCCGTTTCGGTCTTGGGCAGTTCGGGGCAGCAGACTATTTGCACCGGGCACATGTAATCCGGCAGCTTCTCGAGAACATGGGCGCGGAGTGTTCGGTAGAGCTTCATGTCATCAAGGAATCCCGGATTGAGCACCACATATGCAAGCGGTTTGACGAGTCCTTCCAGTGTGCGCCAAGTAACGGCGCACTCCATTACGGATGCGTGTTCGCGCAGCACATCTTCCACCTTGACGGGGGAAACCCAATTGGCATCCACCTTGAACATATCGTCCGCTCTGCCATGGTAGCGATAGCAGCCTGAGTCCTCCGTGTATATGTCCCCCGTTCTGAGCCATCCGTCCCGCAGCATCGTTTCGGAAGTTTTATCGGGCCTGTTCCAGTAGAACGGGGCTGTGCTTTCTCCTCTTATGAGGAGGTGACCCGGCTCACCAGGCTGAACCGGCAGTCCGTTTTCATCGACTATTCCGGCCTCATAGGGTGGGACAAGGTACCCGGAGGTTCCGGGACGGACTCTACCGGGGCGGTTTGAAATGAAAATGTGCAGCGCCTCCGTGGAACCGATCCCGTCTAGTATTTCCAGGCCGGTCAGTTCTTTCCATTTCTCGTAAGTAGCAGCCGGCAGGGCTTCGCCGGCCGATATACACATACGCACCGAATCGAGAGAAGTTTTCTCATCCAATGTCATCAGCATCATGTTGTACAGGGTTGGAACTGCGAAGAAGAGGCTCGGCCGGTAGGTTGAAATGACATTGAAAACGTCGGGAGCCGTCGATTTACCCGAATACAACACCACGGCCGCGCCGGCGCTAAAAGGAAAAGAGATGCTGTTGCCCAGCCCGTAGGCAAAGAAGATCTTGCTTGCGGAAAAACAGATGTCTTCATCCGTGACGTTCAACACCCGGTTTCCGTAAACGTCTGCGGTGAATGGAATAGCAGCGTGCCGGTGCACCACCCCCTTGGGATTCCCTGTACTCCCCGAACTGTAGAGCATGAACGCGATATCATTCCGGCTGGAAGGATGAGGATCAAGCTCCGTCGAAGCCGCCGCGGCCCTGTCAAGAAACTCTTTTTCCCCGAGGCACAGCACGTGCCGGAGGTGCTCCGTCCGGATGCCCGGCACCGGTGAATCGCTGGTTGTAATGGCAGCCGAAGCCTGGCAATCGCGGAGAATGAATTCGTATGTGGCTTTCGCAAGGATGGGGCTCACCAGGACAGGCCAGGCGCCATGCCGGATACTGCCAAGAAACGCATATACACACTCGGGACAATCGGGCAGGGCTACCAGGATCCTTTCCCCCGGCTGCACTCCGAGGTCCTTCAGCACGTTTCCAAACCGGTTGACGTTCTCTCCCAACTGGGCATAGCTGATCTTCCGGTCTTCATGATAGATGGCGACCTTGTCACCTCTTGAAACGATGTGCCGATCGATAAGCTCACAGGCAACGTTATAGGTCTCTTTCATGATTCAGTCCAAACATGAGGCTTTGATGATCACATACGTTACCATTTTTAAAACCTGCAGCCTGTAGTCAGGGACAGACTGAGGACTGATGACTGCTTACTCCCGTTCAAATGCCGTGCTCAAAGAACCGGGAGGCGCGCCGCGAAGGGAACGCCACACCTTGCGCGAGAGCGGGGAGCCGCTAAAGAATCGATCAATCGCGTCGTTGCCCACCAGCAGCAGAGCGATAATCATCAGCGCAAAGGGCGCGGTTTGAAAGACCTGGGTTGGAGCCTCCGGGAACCAACCCTGCGCAAAGCTCCCCAGTGACTGCAAAGCGCCGAAGATGTATGCGCCGATGGCGCCGCGTATCGGGTGCCAGCCCCCGAAAATCACGATGGCCAGCGCGATCCACCCGACCCCGGATGTAGCGTGGTAGCTCCAACCCAGCTTGACAAACAACGAGTACGACGCCCCGGCAAATCCCACCAGCGCGCCGCCGGCAATCGCATAAATAAAACGCTGGAGATTCACGTTTATGCCGCGCGCGAAGGCCGCCGCCGGCCGCTCGCCGATGGCCTGCAACTGCAAGCCCGGCCCTGTCCTGTATATCCACCACCATGCCGCGCCAATCGCAAAAAAACTGAGATAGACGATGATATTTTGATCGAACAACGGCCGGCCTATGATGGGAATTTCTTTCAGTATCGGAATCGGCAGATCGGGGACGGAGGGGCCCTGTATCCGAACGAAGGGGTTACCCAGGAAAGTACTGAGGTCGGTACACAGAAGGGTCAAAACAAAACCAACTGCAATCTGATCCAGCTTCAGGGAAATACTGGAAAATGCAATGAGGCCGGCCACCAATGCCCCCACAAGCATAGCCCCGAGAAACGCCAGAACCAGGCTGCCGGTCAGATGGGCGACCGCAAAGCCAACCATCGCCGCCAGCAGGATACTGCCATCAATGGAGAGGTTGATAATACCGGCCTTTTCAGTCAGTGTCTCACCGATCACGGCAAACACCAACGGCGAACCGGACGCGAGTATCAATGCCAATGTGCCAAGTAAAACCGACGTATCCAAATCAGGAGTCCCGATCCATTCGTGACAAAAAACCGGAAAAGCACGATCAGGTCACGCGCGGCGCCTTGCCGCGGCGCAGCCGTTTGCGCACACCCCAGCTCAAAACGAATAAAAGCGCCATAATTCCCTGAAGGACCCCGCCCAGTGAGGAATCGAGGTTCAGATCGAGGGGCAGGGCGACACTGCCTTTCGAGATTGCCGAAAAGAAAAAAGCGATGAAGGGTACGGCTCCGGCTTGAAATCCCGAAAGTAAAACGACGAGGATCGCAAGATAACCATAGCCGCCGGAAATTGACGGAATCAGCCGGTGCCACACCCCGACGGCCTGAAACGCGCCCGCCGTGCCCGCAAACATACCGCACAGCGCAAAGGCGCCCAATGCATGGCAGTTTGTTCGGATGCCCATCCAGAATGCGGAGCGAATATTTTTCCCTGTAGCCTTAAGCCTCAGACCGAACAATGTGCCGTGCAATAGATAATGAACCGTTGCCAGCGTGATAATCGTCAGAACGATTTCGACAGGACCGGCGGGCAGCCCGTCCGAAAACGTTGGAAGCCATGCCGCCCGGCCGAACGGCGCCGTTCCGCTCGTCGATGCGATGCCTTCTCTTTTCCATGGACCCATAATCAGATAGAGGGCAAAAGCGGTCGCAACGAAATTCAATCCGAGCCCGCCAAAAATCTCATGCACCTTGCCGTGTGTTTTCAGGACCCCGGCCAGCAGCGCCCATAGCGCGCCCCCCATCATCCCGGAAATAAACAGAACAGGAATCAACACGGGAGAGGGCAGGTGAATCGTTCGCGCAACCCATGCCGCCGCTATAGCGCCCATCACAACCTGACCCTCGACACCAATATTCCACAGACCGGCGGTAAAGGCGATCAACAGACCGACTGAACACAGGGTTAACGGTATCCACGTCAAAAACACGTTCGCGAACTTGGCCGAGTTTCCAAACGCGCCATTCCACATGACACGGCAGCACTCAAAAGGATCGGCTCCAACGGCAACGAGAGCAAGGGCGGTCAGAACCAATCCAAGAACAACCGAAGCAATGCACCATCCCAGATTCGCCCGCCGATCCCCGCTCACAGTCCATTTCCCCCAATCAATTCGCCAAGTTGAGACAGAGAGGTTTCTCTTGTGCTCAATGTCCCGATGATGCGGCCGCCGGAGAAAACCAGAACCCGGTCGCTGTACTCGAAAATCTCGTCCAGATCGGAGGATGCGAATACAATCGCGGTTCCGTGGCTGCTTCTCTCAAGCAACCGGTTCCACACCCATTTCATCGACTCGACATCCAAGCCGCGCGTTGGATGATCGAGCAACAAAACCTTCAAATCGGGGTGCAGGAGCGCAAACAACGCCCGTTGCCGGTTGCCGCCCGATAAAGATTCAATGGCGGCATCCGGTGTGCCGCGGATGTCGTATTCCTTGATCATTTCCTGCGCGTGGGACCGCGCCTGACCCCAATTTACAAAGGATCCCCCGGTTCGGTCGGTCAAAATGAAATGTTCCATTAAACTCAGACCGGGCACGAGTCCTTCTTCCAGGCGCCCGGCCGGCAAGTAAGCAACGCCGCGATCCAGGAAGCTCCCGTACGCCTGCCGGTTCATTTGCGTTCCGGCAATCCGGATTTCGCCCGTAGCCAGCCGATCAAGTCCCGCGCACGCCCGAAGAACCAAATGTTGTCCGCTCCCGCCAATACCTGCCAGGCCGATAATTTCACCGGCACGAACCTGTAGATTGATGCTTTGCACACGCAGACGACCATCGGCAACGCAGGCATTGCGCAACTCCAGTACCGGCTCCCCCAAAACCGGCGTTTCACGTACGCTCCCTGCCGGGCTTTGCCCGAACATCAATTTCACCATCTGATCGGTCGTAAAGGGCCTGATGAGTTCGCCGGCAACCCGGCCCATCCGCAGCACGGTCACCCTGTCGCACAATTGCCTCGCCTCTTCCAGCTTATGGGTGACAAACAGAACGGTCAGTCCTTCTCCGACCAGCAGGTTAAGCGTCTCAAACAGCTTTGCTTTTTGTGGCGGAGAAATGCCGGTGGTCGGTTCGTCAAGAATCAATATCCCGGCGCCGAATGAGAGCAGGCGCATGATTTCCAATTGCTGCCGCCGGCTGAAGGTCAGTGAACCGACGAGCGCATCCGGATGGATATCGAAGCCCAAATGTGAGGCATATCTGTTCAAATCGGCCAGGGCGCGAGCGCGGTCCTGCATGATGCCGCCTTCGTGCCCGATCAGGAAGTTATCGATTACCGGCAATGCCGGAAAATCGAGCGGGTCCTGGTGCAGCATTCCGATGCCGGCGCGGATTGCTTCCGCCGGGGATTTAAAGTCGCCCCTTTTCCCATCGAGCAATATCTCGCCGCTGTCACGACGAATAAAACCCGATAGAATCTTCATCAGGGTCGACTTGCCCGCCCCGTTTTCGCCCAGCAGGCCATGAATAGCGCGGGGGGCGACCGTCAGGTCAATGCCGTTGTTCGCATGAACAGCGCCAAAGCGTTTATGGATTGCCTTGAGTTCAATCCGCATCGCGATACCCGGAAAGGGGTGGAGCAGAGCAGCGGTTTCGTAAACCGGCCGCCTTACTTTGTCGGCGCACTCGCTCCGGTCATGCCCTGCAAGAGCCGCGGCATGTACCAGATCTCCCTGTCGGTCGCAACTGCGCCTTCCCCGACGTATACGGAACCGTCCTGGAGCCTGATCGGTCCTTTGAATAGATTGATACCGCCATCGCCCAAACCGGATATGAAATGCAGCACCGTGGCTTTGTTTTCAGCGCTCAACGCTTTTCCAAAGGCAAACCCGACCGCGCCGGCATCCGGGTTGTCAATGTTATTCCAATCCGGTCCATCCCAGTCAAACGAAGGTTTCCAACTGCCGCCGGCGAAAGCTTTCACTGTTTTGAGGTAGAGCGGGCCCCAGTTAAAATACGGCACACCCAGGCAGACGTCGGGGCTTTCGGCGCAGCCGTTTTTGTATTCATAAGAAAACGCCCGGACCTTCTCGCCTTTTCCGGCGCGCTGTCCCGCGACAATAATGGCTTCGGTCGTATCAAGGCCGGAGATGATAACGTCGCAGCCCGCATTGTAGAAATCATTGGCCACCTGGGTTGGATCGAGAGTCACACCCGGAATGTTAAACCAGAAACCGATCCACTTGACGTCGAATTTCAAATCGGAGGAGTTCTTCCCTGCATAGTTCGTCCAGCAATAATTGGCGCCGAGATAAGCCGAATCCGCCAGACGCCGGGTTTCATCGTTTATCAAAGGACCAAGGTAAGCTATTTTTCCGGTCTGCGTTGTCAATGCGGCGGCGCAGCCCGCGGCCATCTTCATGGTTTCCATTTTGCCCATGAAATTGCCGAGATTCTTTACGTCTTGATAATTCTTGCCGTTTTTCCATGAGCTGTCGCCGGAGACATTAACGAAGGTCAATTCCGGATGTTTGATTGCGGCAGCGATCGTATCGGTCTGGAAGTCGTCAGAGGTGGTAAAGATCAGCTTTACCCCTTTGGACTCCATATCGGTCACGACTTGTTCCAGCGTCGTATCCTTACGGTCGGCGGGATTCAGTTTGTCGAGATAAATGAAATCAGAACCGGGCAGCTTTTCTTTAACGTAGTTGGCGGCCATGTAGTGGGCCTCGCTCCAACCGTGATCGTTGTATGGTCCGATGAGCACGACTCCGAACCTGACCGGCGCAGCGGCCTTTTGCGGCAAAAGGGGCGCCGGTTCGGTTGCCCATGCGCAGGGCTTCACGGCGCTCAGCACTATAAAAGCGGCGATGAGGAACAGTCTTTTTGACAATTCATCTTTCCCTTCTATTCAGTTCAATGTGAAAAGGCTTTTGGAACAGTTTTTAAACCAAGTTGCGTTCAAGAGATTGGGCGGGGATAAAACCCGTCCCTACGTAGCAAGGGGAGGGGGAGCGCAGCGCTGTATGCCCTCCCGATCACATCCATCTCGAACGCAAATTGGCATGAGAGTCGAAACCAACCTGCGACCCGCCCGCGCCGCGGTTACGCGCACTCCTTCCCGAGCGGAACCTTTCTGCGTTCTTCGTCTACCGCGACCATTGTGACCAGGGCTTCGGTCACGTAGACGAATTCCTGGCTGGTAAGGCTTCGCCGCGCCCAGACCGATACCTTCACCGTTACCGATGTTGTGCCGACATGCACCGTCTCGGTGAAAAACGAGACGAGATCTCCCACGAACACCGGCTGCTTGAAGACGACTTTGTCCATTGCCACCGTGACCATGCGGCCGGGGTGATAGCAGTGGGCTTCAATGGCCGCGGCCTGGTCGATGTAAGACAGGATAACGCCTCCGAAAATCGTGCCCATCGGGTTGGTGTCGCGCGGCATCAGGATAACACGGATAGAGGGCTGGCGATCGGCCGGGTACCGCGCTTCGGTTTGTGCGGGATTCATAAAGATCTGCCTCCGTAGTATGGTCTGTGAATGAGTGACCGTCCGGCCCGGGACACGTTGCTTCAGCCGGCCGGGGTAGGCGGGGCAAGGCGCCCAGTCAGGTCCGCCGGCGCCGCTGTCGGCATCAGCCCTTCTATAGCCTCAATCCCTGCTCCCGGCAACTCTTCAGTCATCGGCCGTCAGTTTTTAGCCGCAAGAGGATTGGGTCTGTCGGTTACACGTGTCACCGGACAGGACAAAAGTTTATTGTTGCCCTCACACACGGCCGGACTCTATTCATTTCAAAAGAGCGGGGTGAGGGCGTCCTATTTCACAAGTGGAAAACCTCACCTGCAAATTCAGGTCAAATTCAGGTGAGACTCCCGTAAGTCATTGATTTCACTATATGTGAATTTTTCCGCCGCAAGCAGCGCGAATGAGCCGCGTGTTATTTATAAAATATGAATATTGTTAATAAATATAAATTGAGAATAGGCGGCTCAAATCCAGCCCTGTCAGTTCGCTCCCGGTGGATTCCGGGAAACGAACTTTGGCCCATCTCTCCGGTTAACCTTCAAAAATAACTACTATGGAGCCTCTTGCAAAACTCAACGAAGCCGTCACCCCGGCGAAAGCCCGGGTCCAGAGACCCTTGAAAAACCTCCGGCTTAAAACATGCCGGACCCTCACTACGTATCGGGTCCCCCGCTACATGCGCAGACGTAGGGTGATGCGTTTAGTCCGCGCCCGATCTTTTAGTGAGAACGGAATGACGATAAAGGACTTCAGACTGTAGAAGAGTTTTGCAAGAGGCTCTACGGTCAATTCAATTCTACTGCGAAAAGTTTAGCCGTGCCAAACGGCATCCAGAAGCGGCAAATGAAGCGGCAAATGAAGCGGAAATAGAAACGGCAAAAAGCAGGAAAACGAAAAGCAAAAATAGACACGGATGGACACAGATTAACACGGATAGAAAATAGCAGGGGAGCGGGGAGCGGGAACAGAATGATGAATGCGGAATGATGAATGATGAAAAACAAGAGCGGGGAGCGGGGAGAAAGACTGACGCGGGGATGGGGGGGAAAAGCGGGAGCGGGGAGCGGAGAAAAGGATTTTAGATTTTAGATTCAAATTCAGTAACTTAGGGCTATAACGGGGAGCGGGAAGGAAAGAACTGAGGACAGAGGACGGAAGACTGAGGACTGACGACTGACGACTGAGGACTGACGACTGAGGACTGACGACTGAGGACTGACGACTGAGGACTATATAGTACGAGAAGAGACTGGAAGCCGCCGGCTTGATGTTTTTCTATTCACTGCTCACCGTTCACCGCTCACCGCTTCCCGTACCTTCCATAGAGTTCCCTGGAGAGCGCATACAGGGCCTGATCGGCCTTCTCGCCACCTACATTTGTCATAAGCACCATCGCAAAATCACGTTTCGGCTCAACCCAGATGAAAGCGAGGTTTTTTCCATTCGAGCCGCCATGAGATAGAAGCGGCTCCGGCGCCCAGTCTACCTGAACTTCACCCCAGCCCAGGCCGTATTTTCCATGAGAAGGCGTGCCGGGTCGAGGATTCATTTTTGGCGGTGTCGAAATAACCGGAGTATGCAGCTTTTTCAGCGTTTCCGCCCGAACCAGTTTTGGTCCGCGTTTTCCCTCACCGGCGTTCCAGCCTGCCCAGCGCGCAAAATCGAGAATGCTCATATGGGCATTGCCTGCGGGGCCTATGACTGGCGGGTTGTCACCATTGGGGCCGGAAAGGAATGCTTTCAGCTTGCCGTCAATAACGGCATGCCCCAGGGTTGCATCAATTTTGCCCAAGCTTGCCTGAGGCCCGAATCCGGCCGTTTTCAGCCCCAAAGGCTCGAAGATCAGCCCGGTTATGAGTTCTTCCCAGGTCTTGCCGGCGGCGCGCTCGATCATTGCGCCCGCGAAAACGTAGTTCATATTGGCATAAGTGAAATTGGCGCCGGGGCTCGATGTAAGAGAAAGAGGGCCACATTGCCGCACGAGCCAGTACCTCATTTCGTCCAGATTTCCATCCTGGAGCATCGCTTTTCCGAGCAGGGCGCCGAATTCATCGTTATCAGCCGGGATGCCGCTCGTATGCGAAAGTAATTGCTGGAGCGTCACCTTCTTCAGTTCGGGATTCAATTTCTCTGCCAATTCAGGAAAGACCTCGCCCACCGTGGAATCCCATCTGAGTTTATTCGATTCCACCTGAATAGCCGCCAATAGCGAGGTCATGGCTTTTGTGTCGGACCCCAGGTGAAAGCGGTCGTCGATGCTCACCGGCAGATTTGCGCCGGCCCTTCGAGTCCCGACGGCTCCTGCGGCCACGATCTCCCCATTTTGCACGACGGCCGCGGCCAGGGCGGGCAACCGGTGCACTTCGAGATAAGGCTGGAGCATTGCGTCGAGCGATGAATACGCACCGGCGGATGCGATACCGAAGATAAGAGCAAATACAATGCAAACTCCGTATGTCAGATATTTTACAGGGTGCATCGGACAACCTCCGGATTGGGTTGGCTCTGGACCGGATAACATTTGGAAAAGCAGAGTACGCGCGCGGGCCGGGGATGTCAATTGGAGTCCATCCGGTCGTCTTCCGCCGGGGCCAGATCCGGAAGGCTCCCGATAAGCCCTTGGAGCAGCTTAGTATGGATTGCCTGCTGGAATCCAATCCCGGATCTAACGGTTCAGCCTGTAAAGACGGGCCGGCCGTGTTCGTCCATCATTGGCATCCCTTTACCGTGGAACAATATCGGGACAAATGGTAAAATTAACACGTTCCCCAGGGAGCCGGAGAAGCAGCCGCCGGTAAAGCTCGACAGGAGCCGGATGCCCATCAGACAACCATTTCCAGTTAGCGCCGCTCACTATTTGCGATTTTAAACCATGGTTTCAAGCGACAACCCGCAACAGGCATAAATCACTTTTAATCCCTATTCGCGAGATGCAGCGACCGGGATGTGTTAACTCATTGCCGGGAGCAAGGAGCAGGGAGCGGGAACAGAATGATGAATGATGAGAAAGCGCCGGTCAAAGCCGGCAAGGAGTAGTGGATGAAAGAGCCATACGGTGAAGGCCTAGCGAGCCACACCGGCCCCGAGTCATGCGCCGATGACCGTGAGGACATAGGT